>ERZ941671.10-NODE-10-length-124106-cov-6.633328_pt1 | contig 124106 bp, 115 predicted proteins | sample MGYA00521093_ERZ941671 | MGnify/ENA primary metagenome ERZ941671 (study PRJEB32759, sample SAMN07749878) | skin metagenome | biome: transportation; feature: city; material: polyester macromolecule | host: Homo sapiens | place: Hong Kong:MOS line | collected... | reverse complement strand
TCGAAGGTCAACTTCGCCGCAACGCCGCAAGTCGCCGTTGTTGCACTCAAGGAAGATCTGATCTCTGTCGAGGAGGTCAATTCGTTTACGGCCGTCCAGCAAGCTCAAGCGCGCACAAACATTGCCGCGATCGGCAAGCTGAACCTTGTCGTCATTACCGCGTCGGGCACTTACACTCCATCTGCCAACCTGTTGGGCGCGTTGGTCGAATGTGTCGGCGGAGGCGGTGGTGGTGCCGGCGTGAGTGGGGCCGGCGCGACCGGCTACCTTTTGATCGCTGCCGGAGGCGGCGCTGGCGGCCGGTCAATCAGGTTTCTGACCGCTGCGCAAATCGGCGCATCGCAAACGGTTACTGTTGGGTCGGGTGGATCAGCGAGCAATGCGGCTGCTGGTGGCAATCCCGGTGGCGCGACAAGCTTCGGATCGCTGTGTGTTGCGGCCGGCGGCAGCGGTAGCAGCGTTATCTCAACCGGTACGATGACTTCGCCAGGTCTGGGCGGTGCTGCAGGCAACGGTGTTGGCGATTTCAGGTTCAGTGGCTCGTCCGGTGGGGGCGGCCATTACCAGTCAATGGCCGCACTAACTTCGATCATCATGACGAAAGGCAAGGGAGCCGATAGCCTTTATGGTCAAGGTGGCGCGGAAGTCATCGGCAATGGCAACGGATATGCTGCGAACGGTCTTGGCGCGAGCGGCTATGGCGCCGGCGGCAGTGGTGCTCTTTCCAACCAGCAATCTGCAACCAACGTTGGCGGCGGTGCCGGCTCGCCCGGCTTGATCCTCGTTACGGAGTTTCTGGCGACATGACGAGATCCAGCATTGAGGGGCAGGGCAGCATTGTGGTCTTTCCAGCGTTGGGAGCGCTATAGCAAATGTCGCTGCTCGGATTCGACGCAATCGGCCGCCTCGCTCTGGGACAAATGCGTGTCAGCGGATCGAATGTTCTGTTTGGTGGGACCGGATCATATGTCGTCGTGCGAATTGGAGCGAACTTCGGCATCGGCGAGCCGGCGAGGCCAGCAGGCTACGCGATCGCCGCCAATGCCGTGGTCTTCTCTCCAGGGCTGAATGTGGGCGCCGGACGCTATAGTATGGGCGGCGCGGTCGGCCAGTTCTTCACTGGAGCGGCGTCCGGTGGAACGAGCTATGTCCTCACCGGTAGTTCGGTGAAGACTGCCATGATGTTCGGCACTGTCGCCGGCAATTACATTGTTGCCTACTGCAACGTGGCGGGAGCTGTCGCACTGAACGCTGGGACGGTCGGGTACCAGGTGACGGGCGGTGCCGCGGCCCTGGGCCGAGATTACGTGAATTGGTGGCCGATCCGACCAGTCGCAAAAGACTGGGCCGGTGAAGCAACGCCATCGCCTGCGTGGATGGTGAGCGCGGCGATCTCGCCTGCTTGGAGCGCGGACATTCCTGCGGTCTCCGTATGGACGCCCCGAACTGCCACACCCAGCGCGTGGACCGCTGATCCCGGGCAAGCGGAGCCGGATCCGGTCCAGCACTAGCACTCTTTTGCGTAACACTCTTGCGCAGGCATTGCGACGATGACGGGGCGGGATGCCGCGCGGTGGGCCATCACCTTGTTGGCTGGACGGCCGTTCCGCCGTCCCTCCATGCCTGACGCCGAAATGCTCTGGAGACAACTGAAATGCCCTTGCTTGCCACCGGCGAATATCGCCCCGATGTCAGCGACTATGAGGGGCAAGCCACGCGCAACATCCTCAATGTCATTCCGCGCGGTGACGGCTATGGACCCTTCCCAAGCTTGTCGGCCTACACAGCGCCGTTGCCGGCTGCCTGCAGGGGCGCCTTCTACGCGCTAAAGTCCGACGGGACGGTGGTCACGTTCGCAGGAACCAGCAACAAGCTCTACAAGCTGAACAATACCGACTTTACCTGGAGCGACGTGTCGTCAGGCGGCGGAACGTACAGCTCGCTGAGCGCCAACGCACAGTGGCAATTCGCGCAGACCGGGAATTTTGTGTTCGCGACGCAGGCCAACGCGGCGTTGCAGATGTTCGATCTGTCGTCGGCTTCCGCGTTCGGCAACGCGCTTGGCTCGCCGCCGCAGGCGGCCTATGTCGGTGTCGTCGGCAGGTTCCTGGTGCTTTCGGGACTGCTCTCGAATCCCTACCGAATCCAATGGTCGGGTTTGAACAACTTCAACGCGACCGACAGCTGGATCAGCGGCATCAAGTCGTCCGACTTTCAGGACTTTCCCGATGGCGGCATCGTTCGCGGGGTCGCGGGCGGCGAGGCAGGGATCATCTTCCAGGATCAGGCGATCCGGAGAATGTCCTATGTGCCGGGTTCCCCGATCGTATTCCAGATCGATCGCATCACGCAGGACAAGGGCCTTTACGCGCCGTATTCGATCATCCGGGCCGGTGAGCGCATCTTCTTCTATGCCGGCCAGGGCTTTCACAAGATCGATCCAGGCGGTGTGCCCGAGCAGATCGGTCGCGAGAAGGTCGACCGCACCTTTCTCACTGATCTCGACAAGGGCAATTTGCAGCTCTTCATGGGGGCGGCCGATCCACGCAGCACGCGGGTGTATTGGGCCTACAAATCGGTCTCCGGCGCGGTCGGCACCGCCTATGACAAACTGCTCGGTTACGACTTTCTGCTTGACCGGTTTTTTCCCGTTTCGATGGCAGGAGAGTATTTGCTGGGCGTCTCCCAGACCGGCCTGACGCTGGAAAACCTCGACACGATCTCGTCCTCGATCGACGCAATGACGCTGAGCCTCGATGCCTACGCCACGGCGGTGCAACCTGAAATCGCGCAGTTCAACTCGGCGCATCTGCTCGGTTTCTTTCGTGGTCAAAATCTTGAAGCAACGCTGGAGAGCGCGGAGCAGGGGAGCGATGAGAACCGGATCACCATCCGCGGCTTCAGGCCGATCACGGACGCGCCTACGCTGTACGGTTCTGTCTCATCTCGCGACACGCCCTTCGCGACGGCAGTTCCGGGCACGGAGGTGCTTGTGAACGCCAGGACCGGCCGCTGCGACATGATGCAGGATACGCGCTACTCGCGATTCAAGGTGCGGATCCCCGCCGCAACGCAATGGACGTTCTGTGCCGGCGTTGTGCCCGACGTGATCGCGAGCGGCGCGCTATGACGGCATACGTTCCCGGCATTACCGAGTCCGATCTGAAGAAGATCGTGCTTGCCATCCAGGGCCTGGCCGCCGGCCGCTCGAACGCGGTCGGAACCGTAACCTTGGGGACGGGCGTATCGACAACCACGGTGTCGTCACCGAACGTCGCATCAGGCTCGACCCCGATCCTGACACCGGCATCGGCCAGCGCCGCGACGGAGCTCGGCAACGGCACGGTCTATGTGAGTACCGTCGCAAATGGATCGTTCACGATCACGCATGCGAATTCGGCGACGGCAGGACGGACGTTTCTATACGCGGTGCTGGGCTAGTCACGACAATAGGTCCTAAGTCGCGTTCGGCCGCTGGTTCGCCGTAGGAAAGACCCCATAGCTCCTCATCTCGATCGGTCAAGCTGCCGGGCAGGGTGGCTCGTCGACGATGCGCGGCGCATTCATTTCAACAAGGAAATTAATTATGGCTCCGCTACCTCGAATTGGTTCCGGCACGTTTGGCGGCAATCGCTTTCTTCCACCTCCTTCGTTCGGACCATCGGATTCTATTCAGCGGACTCCGATGCCGTCGATGCCCGCAATGCCCGATACCTGGCGCTACGCGGGACACGCGTTGCAAATTCTGCCTTACATTCTGCGGCGGTCATTGGATCCTAATGGTGAGCTGACGCGGCGCCCTATTGGGCCGGTCCCGGATCTTCCGCGCGAGCAACCGCCCCCAGGGCCGGTCGGAGGCCTCCTGGGGCTCATCGCACAGTACGCGCAACAGCGGAGGGCGGCCTCTGATGAAGACGGCAATCCCACGCCGGCATCTCCCGATCAGAAGCGCGCAACGCTAGGCGCTGGTGAACGGGAGCAGCTAGACCAGCCAGATCCAGATATCAGACGACTTGAGCGCATCGATACGACAGCCGTGAAAAGGCGGAGGTCGGTTAGATACTCTCCGCCGCTCGTACCCAATATGCCGCTTGATGACGATCCGGACCTCGGCATGTCTGCAGCAGACTGGAGCGACTGGGGTCCCCAAACACCGGAGTGCGATGAAGAAAGGAGCAAAGCGTACAAAGCTTGTGTTGCGGGTCGGCGCGTCAACCGGCTATTCGGAGGTAAGACCCTAGATGATTGCATCAAGGCCGCTATAAGCTCCAAGTGTGGTGGAACCAAGATTGATTGGGGGCCAACAGTCGAGGAGAGAGCAAGAGCTCTAACAGAACGAGTTCGACGCATCATGAACGGCGAAGATCCCGACAATCCCAACAATTAAACAAATGCGATGATCTACCGGCGGCGAAACGTCGTTGCATTGCTCTTGCCACCGCATACTTTCATCTTTTCTGCAAGCTCTGAGGCGAGGCATGTGGCATGGTCGTAGGCAAACGATGCTGATGGAAAAGCGTTGCCGATCTCATTCACCTATGCGTAGATTCGAATGTCTGCCACCGAATGCTTGGCTTGTTTGTGTCGATCCCAGACGTGTTCGTGATATCTGGCCACATGTCTCCGCATTGCTGCGATCGGCCTGCCATCGTACAACGCTCAACATACTAGACGATGTCGAGTCCGACGTCCTCTCCGGGCGCAGCCTCCTATGGCTCGCTTGGGACGGCCAGGCAGTGCATGCGGCAGCCGCGACGGTCCTCATAAACTCCGAAATCGGCAAGGTCTGCGTCATCACTGCATGCGGTGGGGCCGGCATGAAACGCTGGCTGCCGCTGCTTGATGGGATCGAATCCTACGCGAGGGACGAGGGCTGCGTGCGCGTACGCATCTATGGTCGCAAGGGCTGGCTGCGTGTGCTCGACGGCTATCACGCGAAGCATGTCATCATGGACAAGGATCTTACATCTCCGTGACGATCAGCCGTCTAGTCGCCTTTGTCACAGCCCGACAACACCGAGTTCTTCCCAAGTCCTAGCGCCTTTCGCGCGTCGAGCAGGAAAAAGGTCTCTGACTTGTTCTCGCTCGAAGGGAAGTTCGCCAGCATGGAAGACACAGCTGAGCACCTCGCTGCCTGGATTGGTGAGCGGCTTGCCGATGCGGTACTGGCCGATCCAGATATTTAGAACGGCTGATCGCTGAATGCGGCTACCGACGTTGTGTCCGCATCGTTCATGTCACGCGCGCCTAACCATCACCAATCCAATTCATCGAAAGGATCAGATCCAATGGGCGGACAATCGTCATCGACCCAGACGCAACAGTCACAGACGGCACCCTGGACCGCTGCGCAGCCGATGTTGCAGGGTATCCTGAGCCAGCTCGGCACAGGCCTGGGCAACACCGGGCTGACATCAGCGGAGACCGGCGCGCTCAACACCCTTCAGAGCAATGCAGCCTCAGGCAATCCTTACACAGGGCAGATCGGAGGATACGCGCAATCGCTTCTGAACGGTGGCGGGGCAAATGCGCAGGCCGGAAACGTGCAGGATAATCTTGCCACGTTGCAGCGGCAGCTCACGCCTTATGCCAATGGCAGCATGATCGGAAACAATCCGGCACTTGCGGCCCAGCTGGCGCAAATCCGGAGCGACGTTGGCAACAGCATCAATTCGCAGTTTGCCGCGGCTGGCCGCGACCTGAGCGGGGCCAACCAGATGGCCTATGGACGTGGGGTCGCTGCTGCCGAGGCGCCGGTCATTGCCGCGCAGTACAACCAGGATGTCGCCAACCAGCTCAATGCGGCGAATGCACTCTACGGCGCCGGCAACACCACCGCGAACACGCTCAGCGGCATGCAGCAGAACTATCTCGCCAATCAGGGCCAAGGCGTCTCGGCAGCACAATCTGCGCTCGATGCGCAGAACTACGGTGCCAACGCTACACTGGCCGCGGAGGCGCAGCGGCGCGGCATTCCGGTGCAAGCCTTGGGCTTGCTCGCGCAGATCGGCGTGCCGATCGCGCAACTCGGCCAGCAGAGCAACGGAACGACGAACACCACGCAGCAGATGTCCGGGGTTCAGCAGTTTGGAGCGATCGCTAGCGGAATCGGCAGCCTGCTCAAGTTCATGCCGTCTGACATCCGGCTGAAAGAAGATATCGCCGCCGTCGGCGTGCTGTTCGATGGGACGCCGGTTTACGGCTACCGCTACAAGGGAGCACCCGCCTACCACATCGGTCTGATGGCGCAGGATGTAGAGAAAACTGCGCCGCATGCAGTCCTCGAGATCAACGGCTACAAGGCCGTCGACTATCGTGCTGCGACTGAAACCTCTCGCAAGCTCGGTGAGGCACGTTGATGGGACTGTTCGACGATTACCTACGCTTTGATCCGGAGCTTTTCCAACCGAGTGGGGGATTGTATGGCCGGTTGGCTTCCCTACAGCCTCAATTGACCTTCGACCAACCTGTGCAAGGCTCGCCGTTTCCGCCCGTTCCTGCCGCCGCGAGTTCAGGACCGCCGGCGATCAGCCGCGGCCGAGCTCTACTGGATGGAGGGGATGCATCGGGCACTGCCGGAGCGAATTCGAGTTGGCCGCGCGATGATGGGCAGACGCTCAACATGCGTGTCGGGGATTACTGGATGCCGCAGTTCGGCCGCGCGGACGTGGCCGCGCCGGTTACCGCGCCGACTTTCGGTGATCGACTGAATGCAGGTTTTCAGAGTTGGGCTCACACCCCGCTGGGAAACCCATTCGCGGCGATCGCGAACGGCATGACTGGGTTCAACACCGGCCAACGATCGGTTGACTGGACTGGTCAATCCGCCCCTGACGAACAAGGTGTGTCGACGCCGGCGAGCGTGCCCAGTCGGAACCCAGGCGTTTACCTGCGAAGGAGAGGTCTGAACAATGTCCGATGAATCAAGCAACGATCTGATCGGCGCGGCCCACGATCTTGCAACGGCCGGCTACAAGCCGATGCCGGACCGCAGGTCGGACGAAGAAGAGGCGATCGGCAGCGACGCCGCGTCGCTTCGTGAGGCCGCGGAGAGTATCTCCGAGCAGCCCGAGGATGTAGTTATCAGGCAGTATCGGGACGCGGAGGGGAAGCCCGCCGCAGCGAATGAAGCCGTGACGCTGCGGCGCGCAAGCCGCGATTATGCGGCTGCGGTCGCGGCCGAGAAGTTGACCGCCGATGGTCAGAGCGCCGAACGGTTGGCTGAGCGGGTTGACGCGCTGCGCGCCGAGGCGCTCGCCAGGGATCCAGGTGCGGCCGAATTCTACGGTTTCGACCTGCCCGAAGCTGGCGAACAGGGTATCGAGCGGGGCAGGGGCGACGCCGGTACCATCGATACCGATTCCAGTCGTGGCGACGCTCGTGAAGAGCTCGATCCCGTGTTGGCGAGAGCGCTGGACCAACCCCAAGGGCGCCAGGCCATCGATGAGGAGATCGCGGAGACGCACAAGATACGGCAGAGCTACCTGGATGCCCTGACCGGCGCAACGCAGATCGCGCAAGCGAGCTTCATCAGTCAATTTCCTGAGCTCGTTGGCGTTCCCCCGGAGGACCTGCCCGACATTCTTGAACAGATGTCGCGGCAGGAGCCGGTGAAATTTGCGCGCATCCAGAGCGCGATCGCAGCCGCCGACCAGTTGCTCGCACAACATCAGCAAGAGGGCCGGCAGCAGGCTGAAGCCGTGTATCAGTCGTTTCGCGCTCACGCAAAGTCTGAGGATGCGCGGTTTGACACGATGCTGAAGGGGGAGCCTGTCGAGACCCAGCGCGCCGTGATGCGGGAGATCATCGCGTCGGCCAAGGCGAGTGGGATCGAAGCGTCTCAATTGACGCATCTGCTCAACACGGAACCGCTGATGCGCAACGCCACTTTTCAGCGGATGATGTACGATGCGGGAAAATATCGCCTGATGATGAAGGCAAAGGATGCCGTCACAACCAGGCCGCTCCCTCCGGTGCAGCGGCCCGGCGCCGCGGCGTCGCGTGGCGAACGAGACAACCCGGATCTTCGGACGCTGAGTGCAAGGCTTTCAACCACCGGCGACATCAAGGACGCCGTGGCGCTTTATCATGCGCGGAAAGCCTCCGGGCGGTGACGTTTGCCACGTCAACGGTTCGGGCCGACGTCGCCCCTGTGCTCGGTTACACTCGCATTTCGAGGTGAGCCGGGAAGCGACAAGCTGTGTGACAGTTTCCACTTGGTCTGCCGAACGTCGCCCGGGCTTCAGCCGCATATGCGGAGCGTTCGCTCGGCGCCACTTAGCTCTGAAGAGCCCCTTCAACCTGTGAGGTCCGATGGAAGACGACCGGGACTGTCTCGAACGTGCAGAATCGATCGCGGAAAAAGTGTGCGGCCAGCCGGCTACGGTTGACGAGATCGCCGACGGCTTTGCCCTTTATGGACTGAGCAAGCGAGTGATGGCGTTGGACAGGCTAGAGGCCGAACTCGGTGGAGAAATCGATTCAAGCTCGCACAGCCTTCGGCGCCACGTGCGTCTACAGGACTTGCGGCGGCGGATGACCGATCTCCATTACGCACTGCGCAAGGCAAGCCGTTGAACGGGACAATAGGCAACCCGGTGCTGGCGGCGCTCGCGCGGGCTCGCCTGCGTGCCGCGCCGATCTTCGTCCGCTGGTGCGAGTTGCACGGTGCGGAGCCGTGCCCAGCGGCGCCAGCGACCGTTGCTCGGTTCGTGACAGATTGCGCATCCCTCGGCATCGAGCGGTTGTGGCCGGCAGTGCAGGATATTTCGAAATTGCATTCTTCGGCAGGGCTTGCCGATCCCACGCTCGCAGGCCCGGCCGCGGCCGCCATTGCTCGAATTGCGAGGATTGAACCGCCGAGATCCTGGCCGGACGATCGCAAGCGACGGTTTTGGTCGCTGCCCTACGATCTGCAGACATTCATCGCAACCCATGAGGTGCGCCGCGACAAGGCACTGCGGCGCGCCCAAAACGAAGCAGCAGCGACGCTGAAGCGACTCGAGCTGTTGAAGCAGCAGTCCCGTGCACCGCCGGAAAGGACAAGAGATGAAGCGCAACCAGACGCCACCACTCGAGAGCCGCATCAATGAACTACGTGCTGAGCTCGAAGCCATCATCGACGCGCGAGCCCAGGCTGTGGCGCGAGACAGCCCGGGCGTGCCCATCGGCGTGATCCGCAATCTCCTGATCGCTCGGGCCCCCGCTTGTCCCTGCGCACAATATCTCCAGCTTGGACGCGCGGAGTAACCCGGCCGCCTCCGATGCGATCGGGCTTCGTTAACACATCTAGGAAAATGCCATGACTCTCTACAAATGGTCGCGGGTGGCGGCGTCGGATGCAACCGCCGACAGTTCAATCAATTGGCAGGAAGGCCAGGCTCCGTCGAGTGTCAATGACTCGGCCCGCGCGATGATGGCCGCGACCGCAAAGTATCGCGACGATATCGCCGGTGCGATCGTCACGGGCGGATCGAGCACCATCTACACGCTGTCAAGCTATCAGCAGTTCGACAGCTTCACGAACATGAATAGTGCGATGGTGGCGTTCACGCCGCATATCACCAACGGAGGGATAACCGTCATCAATGTGGACGGGCTAGGCAACCGTCCGCTGAGAACCGCACCCGGGGTTGAGTTGCAGGCCGGAGTTATCGTCCAGGGTACGCCCTACGCGGCGACCTACAACAACTCCGACGCGGCGTGGTATTTGCATGGCTTTTTCGGCAATCCGTACAACGTACCGCTTGCCGCTGGAATGGACTATTGGGCGCCCGCGGCGCCAAACAGCTCGTTTGTCTTTCCGATTGGACAGGCGATATCGCGTAGCACTTACGCGACGTTGTTTTCCATTATCGGAACAATCTACGGAACTGGAGATGGCTCAACCACGTTCAACTTGCCCGACAAGCGCGGGCGAGCATCCGTGGCGGCCGATGGAGGAATTGGCCGGATTTCCGGCGCGGTATTTAACTCAGTAGCAGCTGGCGGAGTGGGTGGTTCTCAGACGCAAACTCTCGCTACGGCGAACCTGCCGCCTTATACCCCGTCAGGCTCGGTATCGGGCACCGTTTCCGGAAGCGCCTTTGCAAACTTCTTCTCAACGGGGACCGGCTCCCAGGCAAACGTGTACAGCCCATCTACCGGCACTGCGAGCCCACTTCAGGTAACCGGTACATTCTCGGGGGCATTGGCTGGCAACGCTCAGGGAGGCACAAGCACACCATTCACGACCGTTCAACCGAGCATTGTTTGCAACTACATCATGCGGGTTCTTTGAGCCGACGTAAACGCAATGCTCTTGCTTACAACGCTGCCGGGCGGAATGATAACATTCTCTCCAATCTCCACTCCGCGTAGGATGATCGCTCCCGCGCCGATTTGAGCGCCGTTACCGATGATAATCGGGCGGTCGGCAAGCTCAATCCGAGGTGGGTGTCCTACGGTGAAGATGCTTTGGATTTGCGCGTGTCGCTGTGCAGCGCGTAGTGGGTGCGTGTGATTGTCGAAAATATTCACGTTGGGACCGATTATGACGCCGTTTCCAATTCTGATGGAGGCTCCGGACCATATCCTGGCGCCTACATCAACATAGCAATCGCGTCCGACCTCAATGTCGCCACCATGCGCAAAAACAAAAAGCTCACCGGCAATAAACGAATTTGAACCGATCCTGATGTACTTGCTACTTTGGCGCGCATTCAGAATTCGGGCTCTCCAACTCAAGCTGGCGCCTCGTTCGAGCTTGCAGGTAGGGCGCCCGAGTAGCATTCGAGCTAAGAAACCTAAGTTGGTCTGAACCATTGCCTAATGTCGGCCTTGAGGAAGAGCCAAGTAGATTTCAGTACAACCTTCCAATAGGGAAGAATGCGTGGATCTCGCGCGTATCGTGGTCTGTTTCTGTCAGTTCGCATGCAGTCAGGTTTATCACTACAACCCATGATAGACAATATTTAGAAATTGATCAGCATCACTGAGTAAAAGAATACCACTCCGAAGGGTGCAAGCCCCGCTCTACTTTTCTCGCTCTTTCATAGGAGATCCCATGACCGATCTCGTTGCCCTAAAGGCGGCGAACGCGGACCGCTGGGCGAGAGCCAAGCTGACACGCAGCTTCTCGTCAGGCGCGAAGCGGCTTGTCGCTCCCGGTGCCAAGGCCCGCTATCAGGCGGTTACTGCTCGCACTGGCGTTCCCTGGTTCTTCGTCGCGGTCGCTCACGAGCGGGAGGCTTCCCAGAACTGGAATACCCAACTCGGGCAGGGCGACCCGCTCGGAAGCGTCTCTGTCCACGTCCCGAAGGGAAGAGGTCCGTTCAAGACCTGGGAGGATGGGGCCTATGACGCGCTGGTTAACTGCGCGCCCTTCGCCGCCCGCAATCACGATTGGTCGATTGGGGGCACGCTGACGATGCTTGAACGATACAATGGGCTTGGCTATGCCGCCCGCGGGAAGCCGTCGCCCTACATCTGGTCCGGCACGGATCAGTACGTCTCGGGCAAATATGTTCGAGACGGAGTCTATGATGCGCGCGTTGTGGACCAGCAGCCCGGTTGCGCAGGTCTCTTGCTTTCGATGATGGAGTTCGATCCAACGATTACCTTCGTTGGTACGACCATTCCGGCACGGAAGCCATCGTTGACGCCAAAGCCACCTCCTCCCGTTCCGTCCATCGCTGCTCCTGCCCAAGGCTCCATCGGAGCCTTTTTTGTTGCCCTTTTCAAATCGCTCTTCGGAAGGAAGTGATGATGCTCTGGCTTCTCCTGACCCTACCTGGCCTGCTTTGCGCGTATTTTATCCTCTTACGGCCGATCCTCCATGCGATCCCTGTCCTCAAGTCTTTCTACGATGAAGCCGATACATTCTGGGGCAAGGCCTGGGCCTTGAGTGGACGATCCGCGACGGTGATCTGGGGCCTCTTTCTGACCGGCATTGGGACTGTCTTCCAGTGGCTTGACCCGATCGCATCGGCACTCGGCGATCCGGACCTCAAGGCACAGGTCATGGAAGCATTGAAGAACAATCCTCAGTATCTCGCCTACATCACGATCGCGATCTCAGCGGTCACGATCGTCGCGCGGTTACGCTCGGTGGGAAAGAGCTGATCCATGTGGATGGCAATTCTCTCTTTCCTTGGAGGTCCCGTAATCAAGGGTCTGATCGATGCGTATCAGGCCAGACTCAAGGCGGGCAACATCGACAGCAAGATCGCTGCCGATCTCGCGGCAAACGAGATCGCAGCGCAATTGGCCGAAGTGCATGCACACAATCAGCTGAAGATCGCCGAGGTCGGTCACGCCTGGGAGCCGGAGAAACTGGCATTTTACGTCACGTTGGTCTTCTACGCCAAATGCGTGATCTGGGACAAAGTGCTTGGGTTTGGGACGACGCCGCAACTCGCGGGAGACGTAAGTACATGGGCAGGCATGATCATGGGCTTCTATTTTGGAAAGCGCACGTTCGAGAATGTCGCTCGCATCATACGACGGTGATCAATGCATGAAGCGGACGTGAAGGCGATTGTGATGGAAACGCTGATCGAACAGGATCGTGTGCGTCGAAGCGATATCGACGCTGTCGTGGTCAAGACCATTGCGACGATTCTGACTTCGTTTGGTTTCGATGAGGGCGACCGAGGAGAGCTGCGCGCTGACTTTCAGCACCTCCGGCGGTGGCGACGGAGCGTCGAGCAGGCGCAGAGCTATACATTCAAGGCGGTGATCACGGTTATCGCGACGGGCTTTCTTGGGGCGGTCTGGCTAGGCATCAAGGCCACGCTGGGAAAGTGAATTGCCGATGACAGGTTGCAAATCCGATTGAAATGCAGGCGACCATGAACCTCGGCACCGTGGCCGAGATTGAGAACTCTCGAGGCGTGGCATGTACCGGATACGTGAAGTCGATACGCAGGACGACGAGGTTACTGACTCGCTTGCCGAGCTTCATGACGTGATATTCTGCGACGGGACCCGCGCACCGGATTTCGAGCAGGGGCACTGGTGGATTGCCTTCCGCGGAGCGGCGCCGATCGCGTTCGCGGGCGTCATTCCTTCGACCCACGTTGCAAACGCCGGATACCTGTGCCGCGTGGGCGTCGTGATGCCGCACTGCGGTCACGGTCTGCAGGTGCGACTTACTCGCGCGCTGGAAGCACGGGCCCGGCGAACCGGCTGGAGTACGATCGTTTCGGACACGACCGATAACCGGATCTCGGCGAACAACTTCATCAGACAGGGATATCGGCTGTTCGAGCCGGCCTCGCCCTGGGCATGGCAGCACACGCTATATTGGCGGAAGGAACTCGTCTGGAAGTCCCCCGGGTAGGGTAAGCCGTCTCGAGCAGCTCGATCACGTAGATCGCCCGGTGGCCGAACAGCCGCCGGGCCGCTTTGCGTTTCAGTAGTCCTGAATGGGCGCCCGCCGGCAGCCGTGGGTTCTGAGCATTGAATTCGCAGACGCGGGCCTGCGCGTCTTGATCTCCGGTGATCGATCGATAAACTCAGCCGCACGGGCCCGATGGATCGCCTGCGCAAACGTCCTGAAGGTCGAGCGAAGGAAGAGACCATGGTTGAGGTTGACCGCGGGCTCAGCGCGGCAGCGCTGCCAGGGCACGATCAGGATCGCTATTCGGTTATGGTCGCGCGAGCGAGGTCGCTCGTGCCGGCTTTGCGTGAACGAGCGACGCGGACAGAAGAGTTACGCCGTCTGCCACCGGAGACCGAGCGGAATCTTCGTGATAGCGGGCTGTTCCGTCTCCTGCAGCCAAAGCGCGTCGGGGGAAGCGAGCTCGACTATGTTGCGCTGGTCGATTGCGCTGATGCGCTCGGGCAAGGCGACGCGTCGGTCTCATGGAATTTTGCCAATCTTGCGAGCCACCACTGGATGCTTGCCATGTTCGCGCCGGAGGCGCAGAACGCGGTGTGGGGCGAGGACCCGGACGCGTTGATCGCTTCGTCCTTTGTCTTTCCCGCAGGCCGTGCGAGGAAGACAACGGGCGGATATCTGCTCAGCGGTCATTGGCCGTTTTCATCCGCGGTAGAAGCATGCGGCTGGAACATGCTCGCGAGCGTGGTTGCCTCCGATGACGAGGCCGACGGTGTCGAGTACCGGTTATTCCTGTTGAACAGGCGGGACTACAGCATCGATGACACCTGGAATGCGACAGGGCTCTGCGGAACCGGATCGAACGACGTTCGCGTTACAGAGGCTTTCGTTCCCGAGCACATGACGGTCACCGTCAACGACCTCGCGGGCGGCCCAACACCAGGCAGTGTGGTCAATCCGAATCCGCTCTACATGCTTCCTGTATTCTCGTTGTTTCCCTATGTATTGTCCGGAGTGGGCTTGGGGAATGCCCAGGCATGCCTCGATGATTATGTCGAGATCGCGCGACACCGCGCCTCGACATACAACCGTGCGAAGATAGGAGACTTGCAGAGCACGCAGATCAAGATCGCCGAGGCGTCGGCCAAGATTGATGCTGCGCGGCTCATTATGCGCACCAACTGCGTCGAGGTGCTTGCAGAAGTCCGGCGCGGCGATGTCCCGAGCATCGCGGCCAAGACCAAGCTTCGGCGTGATGGTGCGTTTGCCGTCAATCTGTGTACTGAAGCGGTTTCTCTTATGTTTGCAGCGAGCGGGGCGCGCAGTCTGTTCACTTCAGGAGCGTTACAGCGCCAGTTCCGTGATGCACATGCGGTGAACTCGCACCTCGCGTTCAATTTCGACGCGGCGGGCACCAACTACGGCCGGGTGGCGCTCGGACTACCGTCCGAAAACCTGACGCTTTGAGGTTAGCCGGATGTCTGATTCACCCAAACATCCGCCGGATCCGGCCAGCGAACTCGCAAGCGACAGTTCGGCGGTCGATCCACGTGATTTCCGCAATGCGCTTGGTACGTTTGCGACTGGCGTGACGATCGTCACCGCGATGTCTGCCGAAGGTCGGCCGTACGGAATTACATGCAATTCGTTTGCGTCGGTATCGCTCAATCCGCCTCTGGTGCTGTGGAGCCTGGGGATGTTCTCGCAGGGGCTGCCGGTCTTCCAGAACGCCAGTCATTTTTCGGTCAACGTTCTTGACGCATCACAGCAGAAGCTTGCGCTGCAGTTCGCCAAATCATCGGGCGACAAGTTCGCAGGGGTGAACTGGACGCCAGGGCTCGGGGACGCGCCCGTGCTTTCCGGTGTGGTCGCAAACTTCCAGTGCCGTGCCGTCAACCGCTACTACGGGGGAGATCACGTCATTTTTCTGGGAGCCGTGGAGGCCTACGCCTACGGCAGCAACGATCCGCTGTTGTTCGCACGGGGAGGGTTTGGCCGGTTTCTTACGGACGATGGTGAAAAGACATCATGAGCCGAAAGACGCCAGTCAAGCGAGCGCGTACCAAGCAGAAACGACTATCGGCCGATGATCGTCGCAGCGAGTTCGTCAACCAGGCAACCGAGCTGTTTGCGGAGGAAGGATTTGCCGGCGGCACACGTGCTCTGGCGCGCAAGCTCGGCGTGACACAGCCGCTGCTTTATCGCTATTTTCCAAGCAAGGACGATCTCATCAAGGAGGTGTATCGCAAGGTATATCTCGAACCGCTTGAAATCGGCTGGGAGAAGCTGCTCTCGGATCGGTCGCGTCCGCTTCGCGTGCGGCTGCAAGAGTTTTACGAGATCTATACCGATGCGATCTTCAACCGGAAATGGCTGAGAATCTATCTCTACTCCGGCTTGAAGGGCCTCGACATCAATCGCTGGTATGTCGGCATGGTCAAAGACAAGATCCTGACGCGCATTCTCAGGGAATGTCGCCACGACGCCGGCCTCGCGACACAGAGCCGGCTCAGCGCCGCCGAACTGGAACTCGCTTGGGTGTTTCATGGCGGCATTTTCTACTACGGGGTCCGAAAGTACATCTACGAAGCGCCGGTCCTCGAGGACAAGGCGCAAATGATCAGCGACGCATTAGATATCTTTCTCGCTGGATTTGAGAGGATGGCGGAGGGCGCGACCGATCGCCGACGCGCGCCGATCAAGGTCGCCGGCTGAGCGGCACTACCTCGTCGCCATCTGATCTCGATACCAATCTCCGATCTCGCTTGCCGTCATCAGCGCAACGCCGTCATGGCCGATCACATAATCGAGCAGGGCCTCCAGGTATTTGATGCGGTGGGGCACACCCGTGATGTAGGGATGCACCGAGATTGCCATCACCCGGGCATTCTCCGCGCCTTCGAGATACAGCCGATCGAACTGATCGGTGCAACGGGTCAGAAATTGCTCTGACGGAAGGTGCTGCAGCGCGTGAATGACGATGTCATTGGTCTCGACGGAATAGGGAATCGTCGTCACGGTTCCATGCGGTGTTGCGATGTCCTGAGGAAGGTCGTCGATCACCCAATCCGCTACGTATTCAATCCCGTTGAGGCGCAGGAGATCGAGCGTCTCCTCGGTCTCGGTCAGGCCCGGGCTTTCCCATGATCGCGGCGGCTTGCCGGTAAATCCGGAAATGGTGTCGACGGCGCGCTTGATCGCGTCTGCCTGGTCTTCGACCTTGTGCATCGGGCCTTGAACGAAGCCGTGTCCCATGAATTCGAAGCCGGCCTCAAGCGCTGCCGACGCGACGCGAGGATAGCTGTTGCAGACGTTGGCATTGGCGGCCAGCGTCACCGGTATGGTCCGATCGGTGAGCGCCTTGAATTGCCGCCAGAAGCCAGAGCGCATGCCGTATTCGTGCCACGACCAGTTTGGTACGTCGGGCAGCAGAGGCTGGCCCATCGGTGGGCTGAGCACGGTGCGCGGCATTGCGCTTCCGATGCGCCATTCCTCGACATTGAGGATGATCCAGACGGCAAGCTTTTTGCCGCCAGGCAATGTCAGTTTGGGCCGATCGACCTGCGCCTGGTAGGGGATGCGATCAGTAAAGGCCATGCCGAGAACTCCCTGGATCATGCCGATGGACGAGGTGCGGCTGCATTGATCCGTGGTAGCACCTTCTCGGCCATCAGGATCATCGATCGACGGCCAAGCTCGCGATCCTTCCAGTCCTTGCCGGCATAGAGCAGGGTTCCGAAGGAGCCGACCTCTTCGTGGAAGGCGAGCAACTGGTCGGCCACGCTGTCGGGCGTGCCGTAGATGATGAGCTTGTCGCAGATCGACTCAAGAGTGACCTCCGTGTCAGGCTGATCACGCCGCGTCTTGAACAATTCGAGCCGGCCGCTGCGTTTCAGCTTCGTGAACAACTGGTGATAGTAGTAGACGTAGGGGCTGTCGGGCGACGTGGCATAGGCCTTGGCGGTTGCCGTATCCTTGGCCACGAACACGCTCTTGGCGACGCGCCAATTGGCGGTGTCGACCGGCCGGTTCGCACGTTCGCAACCCTCGGCATATTTGGGCCAGTGGCTCTTCACCCAGGCTGGCATCAGGAAGTTCGCCGAGATCGGGTCCCAGCCGCGGGCAGCGGCTTCCGTGACGCCCTTTGAAAACGGTGCGACCGCGGTCACCACGATCGGTGGATGGGGAGTTTGCAAAGGTCGCGCCACGATGCCTTGGCCGATGTCCTCGATCAGAGTCCGCTTCACCGAGACGTTCCAGTGCTTGCCCTGTAGATCATAGGGCGGCTTGCCGGCCCAGATATCGAGAACCAGGTTGATCGCTTCGAGGAACATCGCGTTGCGGTCGGCATCGAGATTGCCGAAAATTTCTGCATCGGACAGCAACCCGCCGGGGCTGATCCCGAGGATGAAGCGGCCGTCAAGCATGTGATCGAGCATGGCCACGGATGCAGCGACCGCTGCCGGATGAGTGTTCGGCATGTTGATCGTGCCGGTTCCAAGCTTGATCTGCCGGGTTGCGGCGGCGAGCCAGGCAATGAAGGCGATGCAGGACGTGATGTTCTCGGCTTTGTCGGTGACGTGCTCGCCGACATACGCTTCGGTGAATCCAAGCTCATCCGCGAGCAGGAAGGCCTCGCGATCCTCACGGAGCGATTGCCGCCAATCCTTGTCGAGCGGATGGATCGGCATCGTAAAGAACCCGAGCTTCATGATCCGCCTCCCTGCGAGTAGAACTTTAGTTGGCTGGGAACCTGCGTCCTTCCCAACATGAAGACAAGCCCCGCCGCATAAATAATCACTCGATAAACAAACTTGACGTGCGAGGAGGGCCGCCTTCTAATCGGACAAACCCAGATTGGGCCCGGGAGGCCACGCCTATATGAAAGCTGCGGCTTTCGCCTATGCCCGTGCGACTAGCGTCGTCAATGCGCTGGAACTGCTCGCTGCGCATGGTGACAGGGCGAAGGTTCTGTCGGGTGGTCAGAGCCTGATGCCGGCGATGAATCTGCGGCTCGTTTCCCCTGATGTACTGGTCGATATTGGCGGCCTTGCCGAGTTGCGTGGCGTCGCAGCGAAAGGCGTTGTGCTGGTCATCGGCGCGCTGACCCGCCACGTCGATTTGCTCGGTTCGCGAGAAGTTGCACTGCACGCGCCCTTGTTGCGGGATGCCGTTGCCCATGTCGCTCATCCCGCAATTCGCAATCGCGGTACGATTGGCGGTAGCCTCGCCCATGCGGATCCCGCATCGGAGCTGCCGGCTTGTATGGTGGCACTTGATGCCACGATTGTGGCTCGCGGTCCGCTTGGCGAGCGCCGGATTTCGGCGACCGCGTTCTTCAAGGGAATCTACGAGACGGCGCTGTCGCCGGGAGAGTTGCTTGTCGCGGTCGAGGTACCGGTCGCAAGCCCAGGCTCCACGTTCTTCTTTCAGGAGTACGCCCGGCGCCACGGTGACTATGCGATCGTTGGCCTTGCCGCTCATGCTGTTGTCGAAGCCGGCCAGTTCGCCGATCTGCGGCTCGGCTTCTTTGCGGTCAGCGATCGACCGGTGCTCGCCTCGGCCGCGGGAAAACTGATCAACGCGTCCATCACGCCTACCTTGCTGCGGGAGGCCGAGACGACGCTCGCCGGTGAACTCGATCCGCAGGAGGATCAACAGGCGACGGCGGCCATGCGCCGATACCTTGCCACGGTCCTGCTCCGGCGCTGCGTGGCCACACTGCTTGCGCGGGACGAACTCCAAGCGGGAGTGGCCAAGTGAGCGCTACGGTGCCGGTCTCGCTTCTGGTCAACGGCGAATCCATCGATGCGTTCGTCTTGCCCCGGCTCAATCTCGCAGATTTCCTCCGGGAGAATCTCAAGCTGACAGGAACTCATGTCGGATGTGAGCATGGTGTCTGCGGCGCTTGCACCGTGCGAGTTAATGGCGAGATCGTTCGCGCCTGCTTGATGCTAACGGTCCAGGCGCAAGGCGCGTCGGTCGAGACAATCGAAGGGGTGTCCGACAGCGGCGAGATCGCCGACCTCCAGGCGGCATTTCGCGAACGTAATGCACTGCAGTGTGGCTATTGCACGCCCGCGATGCTGATGACGGCCCAGGATTTGCTGAGGCGCACCTCGAACCCCGACCGTCAAGCGATCCGGGAGCATCTTTCCGGCAATTATTGCCGCTGTACTGGCTATCAAGCCATCGTGGACGCCGTCGAGGCGACGGCCAGGGCGCGCGTGGAGCGGCTGGCATGATGATGGTCCACGAGGTGACAGACACGCTTTCGGTGCTCGACCGTCCGAATTCCTACATCGGCAAGACGGTGCCGCGGCCGAACCTCGACAGGCTGCTGCAAGGGCGCGGACAATATGTCAGTGATCTCGAGTTGCCGCGAATGGCGCATGTGGTGTTCCTGCGATCGCCCTATGCCCACGCCAGGATCGTCTCGATCGATGCTGATGCGGCAAGGCGCGTGCCGGGTGTCATCTCCATCGTCACGGGGCGTGAGCTTGAGGCCGTTATCACGCCCTGGGTCGGTGTGCTCTCGCACCTGAAGGGATTGAAATCGGCGCCGCAGCACGCGATCGCGGTCGACCGGGTCTGCTGGCAGGGTGAAGCCGTTGTGGCGGTGGTGGCGACCAGCCGCGCGGCCGCCGAAGACGCTGTAGAGCATGTTACGGTCGACTACGAAGAGCTCGAGCCGGTCACGGATATGCGCACCGCGCTCGACCCGACGACCCCGATAATCCACGCTTCGCTCGGTGATAATCTGGCTTTTGAGCGAATTCTCAATGCCGGCGATGTCGACCAGGCATTGTCGAACTCCGAGGTCGTCGAAGCCGACTTCGTGTTCGCGCGCCACACCGGCGTGACACTTGAACCGCGCGCCGTTATAGCCGACTGGAATGCAGCGGAGGCACGGCTGACGATCTATCAAGGCACGCAGGCGCCTCATATGGTGCAGAACATCGCAGCCCTGCATCTGGGGCTCAAGGACGCGCAGGTCCGGGTGGTCTGCAAGGATGTTGGCGGCTCGTTCGGCATCAAGGTCCACATCTACGCCGACGAAATGGCGACCTACGCGCTCTCCAAGCTATTGCGCCGCCCGGTCAAATTTGTGGCCGACCGCGTCGAGAGCTTCAACACCGACATTCACGCTCGCGATCATCGGTGCAGAGGACGGATCGGCGTCAGGCCCGATGGCACGATCACGGCTTTCGAGATCGATGACCTCACGGGGATCGGTCCCTACTCGATGTATCCGCGCACCAGCGCCATCGAGGCGAACCAGGTGGTCAACCTGGTCGGTGGGCCATATGCCACCCCGAACTATCGGGCGCGGGCGCGGGTCGTCTTCCAGAACAAGAACGTGATGTGCCAGTATCGGGCGGTCGGACATCCAATCGCCTGCTCGGTAACCGAAGGTCTGGTCGACCTTGCCGCGGCGAAGATAGGCATGGATCCGGTAGAGATCCGCCGGCGTAACCTGATCGCCGACGATGCCTATCCGTGTGCCTCACCTTCGGGCATGAGGTTCGAACAGCTTTCGCATCACGCTTCGTTGGCCAAGCTGCTTCAGATGATGGACTACGACGCGTTGCGCGCTGAACAGGCGGCGCTGCTGGCCAGAAACGTTCATCGCGGTATCGGAATTGCCAGCTTCATCGAGGTAACCAATCCCAGCGCGGCCTTTTACGGCGTCGGCGGGGCGCGGATCTCTTCGCAGGACGGCGTTGCGATTCGGCTCGATGCCCAAGGCTCGGTGATCTGTCAGACCAGCATCACGGAACAGGGGCAGGGATCGGAGTCGCTGACCGCCCAGATCGTGGGCAGTGTGCTCGGTGTGCCGATGGAACGCGTCCGCGTGATCCTGGGCGATACCGACAATACGCCCTATGGCGGTGGCACCTGGGCCTCGCGCGGCGCCGGTATCGGCGGAGAAGCCGCCCTGCAAGCCGCCAAGGCCTTGCGCAAGAATATTCTGGATGTGGCGGCGGCCATCCTGCAATCGACCGCGGCCGGTCTCGATATCGTCAACGGCAGCATCGTCAACGCTGACGATGGTGTGCCGCGTATCGAACTGAACGAGCTCGCGCGGATCGTCTATTTCCGACCGGACACCCTTCCGCCAGGCATCCAGCCCGAGTTGATGGCAACGCGACATTTCGTGCCGCGCCAATATCCCTTTGCGTTCACCAATGGCGTGCAAGCTTCATGGCTTGAGGTCGACACCGAGACCGGGTTCGTGACGCTGCTGAAGCATTGGGTTGTCGAAGATTGCGGTACCATCATCAACCCGCAGCTGGTTGACGAGCAGATCCGGGGTGGGGTTGTGCAGGGGCTGGGCGCGGCGCTGTTCGAGAAATGCGTCTATGACGAGCGCGGCCAGCTGACCAACGCCAACATGGCGGACTATCTGGTCCCGATGTCCGGCGAGATGCCCGATATCGAAGTTGGCCATGTGGTGTCCCCGACCTTGGAATCGGAGCTGGGGGCCAAGGGCGCGGGCGAGGCGGGGACGGCAGGTGCGGCCGCGGCGGTTGCCAACGCGGTCAATGACGCGCTGCGGCCGTTCGGCGCAACAATTACCGAGATTCCGCTCACGCCTCAGGTTATCCTGACGGCCTTGGGACGGATCTGAGTGGAGACGCTCCGGGCAAAGACAACACGATAAGCAGATCACAGACAGTTCTTGGGGAGGAATAGTCATGACGAACAAGGTCGCCAATGCTGGATCGATATCGCGGCGTCGTGTGCTGACCACGGCAAGCGTCGGCGCCGTTCTCGCCGTCTCGCCTTTTCGCATCAATCTCCTCCAGGCAGAGGAAGCACCCATCAAGATCGGCTTTCCGGTTCCCTTGACCGGTCCATATGGCGCCGAGGCCCAGGACCAGGTGCGGGCGGCTCAGCTGGCTGTCGCCCAGTTCAACGATGCCGGTGGCCTCAACGGCCGCAAGGCCGAACTCGTGGTCCGCGACGACAAGCTGAATCCCGGCGAGGCGGCGACGCGAACGCTGGAGCTGGTCGAAAAGGAGAAGGTCAACTTCGTCGTCGGCAGTCTGTCCGCTGCAGTTCAGCTCGCGATCAACAACGTCACAAAGGAGCGTGGCGTCATCTTCAATTCGATCAGCCAGTCCGACGCCATCAACGAGGCGGCGGATTTCAGCAAATATACATTCCACGAAGCGCTGAACCCACACATGACATCGGGCGCAGTCGGCCGCTACGCCTTCGCCAAGTTCGGCAAGAAGGTCGCATTTCTCACCGCGGATTACGCCTACGGACACGAGATGGTTCGCGGCTTCCTCGAGGTCGGCAAGGAATTCAACATCGAGAATCTCGGTGACATCCGTCATCCCTTGGGAACGACCGATTTCTCGACCCTGCTGCCTCGTCTCCAGGCGCTGAAGCCGGACATCCTGTGCATCAGCAATTTCGGCCGCGACCAGCAGATCGCGCTGAAGCAAGCAACCGACTTCGGGATCAAGAAGTCGATCCAGATCATTGCACCGCTGCTCTCGCATGCCAGTCGCGTTGCAGCAGGCCCACAGGCGTTTGACGGCGTCGTCGGCGGCTGCTCGTTCTACTGGGGCATCGAGGACAAGTTCGCCTCGACCAAGGCGTTCAACGACGCATTCCGCAAGATGTATGACGGCAAGTTGCCGACCGATTACGGTGCGCTCGGTTATGGCGGTGTCCGGACCGTGCTCGAAGCGGTCAAGGGCGCCGGCAGCGTGGAGACGGACAAGGTGGTCGCTGCGCTAGAGGCCCTGAAGTATGACTATTACAAGGGGCCGCAAGACTATCGCAAATGCGATCATCAATCGGTGCAGTCGGTGCTCGTGATCAAGTCGAAGTCCAAGGACATGAAGAACGAGTCCGATGTGTTCGAGGTCCTGTCGACCGAGGAGCCGAACGAGAAGTACCTGCGCACCTGCGAGGCACTTGGTCATAAGAGCTGAGCCATGCGCCGGCGCGCGCCGCAGGACGGTGCGCGTCGTGCCGAGGGGGACGAATGGCGGGCCTGAGCTTTGACCTTATCGCATTGCAGTTGTTTGCCGGGCTGGCGCTCGGCGCGATCTACGTGCTGTTTGCAATCGGCCTCTCCCTGATCTTCGGGATGCTGACCGTGGTGAATTTCGCCCATGGCGCGTTCTACATGGTCGGGGCCTATGTTGGGCTCTACCTGATTTCGATCGGGGGCAATTTCTGGATCTGCCTTTTGGCTGTGCCGATCGTGATCGGTCTGTTCGGCCTTGCTGTCGAGCGCGTGCTGATCCGGCCGCTTTACGGCCGCGGCATCGACTATCCGTTGCTGCTGACCTTCGGGCTCAGCTACGTCATGGTCGAATGCGTGCGCATTGTGTTTGGCAAGACCGGCTATCCGTTCGACACGCCGGAGGTGCTGCAAGGGGCCGTCAACATCGGCGTCGGCTATTTCCCGCTCTACCGCCTGTTCGTGATCGGGGCGACGGCGGTGGTCCTGCTGGCGCTCTGGTTGTTCCTGGAGAAAACCAGCTTCGGGCTCATCATCCGCGCCGGAGCGCGCGATCCGCAGATCGTCCGCGTGCTTGGGGTCGATGTTTCCCGGGTCTGGTTGATCGTGTTCGGCATTGGCACCGCGATCGCGGGTTTCGCCGGCCTGTTGGCGGCGCCGCTTCAGGGCGTCATTCCGGAGATGGGCGGCACGATCCTCGCCGAAGCTTTCGTGGTGACGGTGGTAGGCGGTATGGGGTCGATCGGCGGCGCCGTATTGGCTGGTCTCCTGGTTGGCGTGGTGGTCAGCATGACCTCGCTGGTCGCTCCCGAAATGGCCAAAGTGTCGATCTTTGCCCTGATGGCGATCGTTCTCATTGTTCGCCCTCAGGGCTTCTTTGGCCGCGCCGGATTGATGAGCTGAGCCCGGCATGACCGAAGCTGCTGATACGATCAAACATCCCCGTGCCCCGGCAGTCAGCTGGTACGACTTCGCAACGAAGCATCGCGCCAGCCTCGTTGCCGTTGTGATCCTGGTGTTCCCGATGGTGATGCCGTTCACGGCGCTCGCCGTGAATATCCTGATCTATGGGTTGTACGCGCTCGGGTTCAACCTGGTGTTTGGCTATCTCGGTCTGCTGTCCTTTGGTCATGCGGCGCTGTTCGGGACCGGTGCCTATCTCTGCGGCATCGCGATCGTGCACTTCGGCTGGCCATGGTATGCGGCCATCGCGGCCGGGATCGGCGGCGGGCTGCTGATGGCGTTGTCGATTGGCGTGCTCGCGATCAGGACCCGCGGCATCTACTTCGCCATGGTAACGATGGCGCTGTCGCAATGCATCTACTACCTGTTCTATCAAGCGGTGGACCTGACCGGCGGTGAGAACGGGCTTCGCGGCATCAATGTCCGTACCATCGATCTGTTCGGCTTGCGGGTCGACTTCATCAACCCGATGATCCGATACTACGTCATCGCGGCCTTCGTGATCGCAGCATTCTTCGTGATGTCGCGCATCCTTGCCTCGCCGTTTGGCGCCGTCATTGAAGCCGTGCGGGAAAACGAGATGCGAGCGCGCGCGTCAGGCTATGATGTCACCCTGACGCGATTGCTGACCTTTGTCTTGTCCGGTGGCTTCTGTGGCCTCGCGGGTGCCTTGCAGGCGCTGCATCTGTCGATCGTTCCGATCGAGATCCTGCACTACGAGACCTCGGGTCTGGTCGTGATGATTGCGTTGCTGGGCGGGATGGGGACGTTCTTCGGGCCGATGGTCGGCGCCGCTGTTTTCCTGGTACTGGAGAATATCGTCTCGGTGTGGACCGTCCACTGGCAACTGATCGTCGGCGCCATCTTCATTGCGTGCGTGCTGTTCTTCCCGGCCGGCATCTGGGGCACGCTGATCGCGCGGGGCAAACGATGACCGCCGCGGCAAGACAAGCGGGCGAGGTCATTCTGCGCACCAGGGGCGTCGGCAAGACGTTCGGAAGGTTTGTCGCGCTCAACAACATCTCGGCCGAGTTTTCCAAAGGAGCGATCACGTCGATCATCGGTCCAAACGGGGCCGGAAAGAGCACCTACTTCAATTTGCTGTGCGGCGCCTTTCCGCCCACGAACGGTCGCGTGGAATTCGAGGGCAGGGACGTCACCGGCCTGCCGCAGCACCGCTTTGCCCATATGGGCATAGCAAAGTCGTTCCAGATCACCAGCGTATTTCCGCAGCTGTCGACGCGCGAGAACATCCGCGTCGGTTTGCAGGCCATGGTATCGCGATACGACATCTGGCGGCCTCGCGCGCGCCTGACCGAACTGGTCGAACGGGCCGACGAACTGTTGGCCCTGGTCGGATTGTGGGAATCTCGGGAGCGCGCCGCCAAGACGTTGGCGCATGGCGAGCAGCGGGCGCTGGAGATCGGCATGGCGCTCGCGAGCCAACCCCGCTTGCTGCTGCTGGACGAGCCGACCGCCGGCATGAGTCCCGAGGAAACCCGGACCATGATGGATCTGATCGTGAAGCTCGCGCAGGAGCGGACGGTCATCCTGGTCGAGCACAAGATGAAGCTGGTGCTCGGGATCAGCGATCGCATCCTCGTGCTGCACCACGGAGAGCTGCTCGCCGAGGGGACGCCGCAGGAGGTCCGGCAGAACGAGGCGGTGAAGCGCGTCTATCTCGGCCAGCGGGAGCACTGAGGCGATGCTGCAGATCAGCAAGCTCAATGCCTGGTATGGCGCAAGTCATGCGTTGCAGGACATCAGTCTCGAGGTCACCAAAGGCGAGATCGTTTGCCTGATCGGCCGTAACGGCGCCGGCAAGACGACGACGTTGAAATCGATCATGGGGTTGATGGGGCGGACGCGCGGCTCGGTCAATTTCAAGGGCGAGGAGTTGCTGCGCCAACCGGCGCATGTGCGCTTCGCGTTGGGGCTCGCCTATGTGCCCGAAGAGCGGCGGATCGTGCAGGGCTTGTCCGTTCGTGAGAATCTGCGGCTCGGGCTGGTCGCATCGAAGCACAAGAAGCGGGAAGCCGAGCTGATCGCCGAGATCGCCGCGATATTTCCGCGACTGGCCGAGCGCATGGACCAGGAGGCGGTCACGATGTCCGGCGGCGAGCAGCAGATGCTGGCGATCGCGCGGGCGATGATCGCAAAGCCCGACCTGATCATGCTGGATGAGCCCTCGGAAGGCATCATGCCGGTGCTGGTCGACGAGATGTTCGAGCTGTTCCGTCGCATGAAGGCACAGGGCGCGACCATCCTGCTGGTCGAGCAGAACGTCGAACTGGCGCTCGGTATCGCCGATCGTGCCTATGTCCTCGATCAGGGCGCGGTGGTGCACCAGGCGTCGGCGCAGGCGCTATTGGCCGACGACGAGATCAAGGAGCGCTATTGCTCGGTTTGAGCGATCTGTCGAGAACTGCATCCTGTACACAGCCCAAACCGCCTTACTCCGCGGCGCTGGCGATCGCGTCGGCCGTGCGATTGGTGACGACGACCTTGATTGCGTCATCGACGCGGTCCCGCGCATATCTGAGTGCCGTCGGCAGGTCGGCCAACGGAAATGTATGCGTGTGGATCCTGGTGGCGTCGAACCGCTTCGCCGCCATCAGTTCCATGGCGCGGTGGGTGGCGCTCTTGCCTTCGCCGCGGATGCCGTAAGCGTAGATGTTGTTCCGCACGAGATGCGCGATGTCCAGCGTCGCGGCCTCGTGCGGGAAGGCGGCGAGACAGATCTTGCCGCCACGATTGGTCATGTGAATGGCCTGGTTGAGTGTCGCTTCGGTGCCGGCGCATTCGACGACATAGTCCGCACCGATCCCCCCTGTCAGTTGCTTCACCACCGCAACGGCGTCTTCGTCGTTGATGTTGATGACGCGGTCGGCCCCTAGCTCCCGCCCGATCGAGAGCCGCTTGTTGCGGGTTCCGGTCAGGATCACCGGGCTGGCGCCCAGCGCCTTGGCCACCGCCACTGCGAGCAGTCCGATCGGCCCCGGGCCGATCACCACGACACTCTCGCCGGCAACCAATCCCCCCAGTTCCGTCAAGCCGTACATCGACGTACCGGCGGTCACCACGAGCGTTGCCTCGGCATCGCTCATGGTGTCGGGTACGCGCGCCAGCGTGTTGATGTGATTCACGGCGTACTCCGCGAATCCGCCGTCGGTCGTGAAGCCGTTGGCGCGATGACCCTTCTCGGGTTTTCCATAGTTGAGACACGACGTGTACATGCCCTGGCGGCAGCGCTTGCATTGGCCGCAGCCTGCATGGATCTCGACGCTGACCCGCTCGCCGATCCTGAACTCGTCCACGTTGGGGCCGAGCGCCGCAACCGTGCCCATGTATTCGTGACCCGGCGTGAAGTTCTTGTTGAAGGGCAGGCCGCCCAGAATGCTCGCCGGCGAGCCCAGATGGATGATCTCGAGATCGGTCGCGCAGATCGCGACCGCGTCGATGCGCACCAGCACCTCGGCGCGCGACGGGACCGGCGTTGGCTTGTCGCGTAGCAGCAGCTGGTCCGGATCACCGAGGACCCAGGCTTTCATCAGATCGGGCACGGGAAGATCGAGCGATATCGTGACGCCGGGGGGCTGGTACATGGGCGCTTCCTCTTTTGGCTAGCAGCCTAGCGCGAAACGCCCCGCTGCCGCGAGCATCCGATGGCCGGCGCGCGCCATTTGCTGCATGGCAACAAGCGCGTCGCAAAACATTCATACGCGGCCTATACTTGGTCGCTCCGTTGATGTTGAAGTCCTCATTGCATCCTCTCCCAGACCGGAGCCTCCCATGAAGAACGTCCGCCTCGTCCTTGCGTTGCTGGCGCTGACACTGATCGCGCCGTGGCAATCTGCCAGGGCGGCCGACGTGATCTGCTACAATTGCCCGCCGGAATGGGCCGACTGGGCCTCGATGCTGAAGGCGATCAAGACGGACCTCAACTACGATATCCCCCACGACAACAAGAATTCCGGCCAGGCGCTGGCCCAGATCCTGGCCGAGAAGAGCAATCCGGTCGGCGACATCGGCTATTTCGGCGTCACCTTCGGCATGAAGGCCAAGGCCCAGGACGCGCTCGAGCCCTACAAGCCGGCGCATTGGGACCAGGTCCCGGCCGGCCTCAAGGACCCGGATGGATATTGGACCACGATCCACTCTGGCACGCTCGGCCTGTTCGTGAACAAGGATGCGCTCGGCGGCAAGCCGGTGCCGGCCTGCTGGAAAGATCTGCTGAAGCCCGATTACAAGGGCATGGTCGGCTATCTCGACCCGTCGTCTGCCGCGGTGGGCTATGTCGGCGCCGTTGCGGTCAATCTGGCGCTCGGCGGCTCGCCGACCAATTTCGATCCGGCGATCAATTTCTTCAAGGAGCTTCGCAAGAACGATCCGATCGTGCCCAAGCAGACGTCCTATGCCCGCGTCGTCTCCGGCGAGATGCCGATCCTGTTCGACTACGACTTCAACGCCTACCGCGCGAAGTACTCGGAGAAGGGCAATTTCGAGTTCGTCATCCCCTGCGAAGGCTCGGTGGTGTTTCCCTATGTCGTCGGTCTCGTGAAGAACGCACCCGACAAGGAGAAGGCCAAGAAGGTGATGGACTATCTCCTCTCCGACAAGGGGCAGGCGATCTGGACCAATGCCTATCTGCGTCCGGCTCGTCCGATCGAACTGCCGGCTTCCGTGAAGGGAAAATTCCTGCCCGACAGCGACTATGCCCGCGCCAAGAGCGTCGACTGGGGCGAGATGGAAAACGTGCAAAAAGCCTTCGTTGACCGCTATCTCGCCGAGGTGCGCTGAGGCAATATGGTGCCCTTCGCGGGGCACCATTCTTCCGATGTCGCAAAAGTCATTTGTCTGGCTCTGCCTGCTGCCGCTTGCGGTCGTGACCACGGCATTCTTCCTGTTGCCGATGGCGCGGCTGGTGGTTGCGGGCGCGGAAGGTCCGCACGGGCTCGCCGGCTATCTCGCGATCCTGACGGAAGCCCGCTATCGCGCGACGCTGATCAATACCGTGCTTTTGGCGGCGGCGACCACGGTCGTCACGTTGATCGTGGCGACCATCGCCGGAATGTTCTTGCAGCGGCACCGCTTTCCCGGGCGGGCCGTGCTGATCGCGATGCTGACCTTTCCGCTGGCTTTTCCCGGCGTGGTAGTCGGCTTCATGATCATCCTGCTGGCGGGCCGGCAGGGGCTGATCGGCGATCTCTCGAACCGGATGTTCGGTGAGAAGTTCGTGTTCGCCTATTCGATCTACGGGCTCTTCCTGGGTTATCTCTATTTCTCGATCCCGCGCGTCATCCTCACCATCATGGCGGCTGTGCAGAAGCTGGATGTCGGGCTGGAGGAGGCCGCGCGTTCGCTTGGGGCGAGCCCCTGGGCCGTACAGCGCGACGTCGTGCTGCCGGCGCTGGCGCCGGCCTTCGTCGCGTCCGGCGCGATCGCGTTTGCTACCGCGATGGGGGCGTTCGGGACCGCCTTCACGCTGGCGACCAATATCGACGTGCTGCCGATGCTGATCTACACCGAGTTCACGCTGGCCGCCAATTTCGCGACCTCGGCTGCGCTGTCGGTGGGGCTCGGCCTGATCACCTGGCTCATTCTCGCGCTCGCCCGCACCTTCAGCGGCAGTGCGGTCGCGGCGGCCGGGTGAACGCATGCGCGATCGTCTGATCTTCGCCGGCCAATTCATCTTCACGCTGCTCGTTGCGGCGTTCCTGGTGGTGCCCGCCGGGCTTTCGATCTCCGCCGGCGTGACCGTCAATTACTTCAGGGGCATCCAATCCGGCGTGACGCTGCAATGGGTCGCGCAGGTCTGGGAGCTCTATGCCGGCACCATTCTGCTGTCCTTCGTGATCGCGTTCGCGACCCTCGCCGTCACGCTGCTTGTGGGAGTTCCTGCGGCCTATGCCCTGCATACGCGCGGCGGCCGGCTCGCCCGCATCGTCGAGGAGATCATCACACTGCCGCTTGCAATTCCCGGGCTCGCGATCGCGCTTGCGCTGCTGCTCTCCTATGGCAGCTTCGGCAACTTCCGACGGTCCTGGCTGTTCATCCTGGTCGGCCACGTGATCTTCACCATGCCGTTCATGGTGCGCTCGGTCATGGCGGTGTTTGCGACCGTGGATATCAAGACGCTGGACGAGGGCGCGGCATCGCTCGGGGCGTCGCCATGGCGGCGATTTCGCGACGTCATCGTGCCCAATGCGCTGCCGGGCATTCTGGCTGGCGCATTGATGGTGGTCACGCTGTCGCTCGGTGAGTTCAACCTGACCTGGATGCTGCACACGCCGTTGACCAAGACGCTGCCGATCGGGCTCGCCGACAGCTACGCCTCGATGCGTCTCGAGGTGGCCTCGGCCTATACCTTGATCTTCTTCGTGATGATCATTCCGCTGCTCGTCGCGATGCAGCTGCTGGCCAACAAGGATCGAAAAAGATGAGTACGTCCGGCCATGGTGCAGCGGTGCGGATCGAGGCGTGCGGCAAGACCTTTGCCGACGGCACGCGCGCCCTTGATCCGGCGACCCTCGACATCGCGCGGGGCGAGACGCTGGTGCTGCTTGGACCTTCCGGCTGCGGCAAGACCACGATGCTGCGCATCATTGCGGGCCTCGAGCTGCCGGATGTCGGCGGCAAGGTGCTGTTCGACGGCAAGGATATGACGTCGGTCCCGATCGAGCGGCGCAATGTCGGGATGGTGTTTCAATCCTACGCCCTGTTCCCAAACATGACGGTGGCGGACAACATCGCCTATGGGCTGAAAATCCGAGGTGTCGCCAGCAGCGAGCGTGCCGCGCGCGTCGCCGAACTGGTGGCCCTCACCAACATCACGGGACTGGAGAACCGCCGCATCGACCAGCTGTCGGGCGGCCAGCGTCAGCGCGTCGCGTTGGCACGGGCGGTAGCGATCCGGCCCGGGATATTGCTGCTCGACGAGCCGTTGACCGCGCTCGATGCCGCCTTGCGCGACCGGTTGCGAAGCGAGCTCAACCGGCTGCTGCGCGCACTCGGCATCACGACGATCTACGTCACCCACGATCAGGCCGAGGCCATGGAACTGGGGGATCGCATCGTCGTGATGCGCAAAGGGGCGATCGCCCAGATCGGCACGCCGCGCGAGGTCTACTTCATGCCGAAGGATCGCTTCGTCGCCGAGTTCATCGGGGCGGCGAACATCGTGGAAGCTCCGATCGAGAACGGCATATTGATCCTGCCCGGCGGGCGATTGCCGATCGAGGGGGGCACGACGACTGCGAATGCGACCGTGATGATCCGTCCCGAAACCATTCGCGTGACGGAGACCGGAGCCGGAGCGCTCGCCGGAATCGTCGATGCCGTCAGTTTCATCGGCGACCGGCAGCGGCTTGTCGTCAGTGGTGTGTCGAGCAAGCCGCTCAATGTCGATGCTCCCAATACCATACGAGCTGAAGTCGGCGATCGAATCGGGCTTTCCATTGCGCCCGACGCGCTTCGTGTGCTGCCATCCGAACCCCGAGATTGATCGATGTCATCGAAGCCGATCCTGATCGCCCAGATCTCCGATCTCCACATCAAGCCGCCCGGTGCGTTGGCGTATGGCCGGGTCGATACCGCCAAGGCGCTTGAAAACTGTGTCGCTGCGCTCAACGCATTCGCGCCGGCGCCCGATTTCGTCGTCATCTCCGGCGACCTCGTCGATACGCCGTCGGTCGAGGAATACGACCATCTCAAGCGGTTGCTCGCGCCGCTGCGCGTGCCGTTTGCCGGCGTTCCTGGCAATCACGACTCGCGGGCTTGGATGCGCGCCGCGTTTCCATCGGCGCCCTATGCCCACGCGACGGGTCCGCTCGATCAGAAGATCGAGGTCGACGGCATCGATCTCCTGCTGCTCGATTCGAGTGTCGCCGGGAAGCCGCATGGCGCGCTCGAGGCGCCGACGTTGCAATGGCTGGACGCGGCGCTGGCGACCGCGGTCGACCGGCCCGCGCTGCTCTTCCTGCATCACCCGCCGTTCAAGGGCGGCATCTGGCACATGGATCGGCAAGATCTCTTCAATGCCGAAGAGCTGGCGAGAATCGTCAGGCGTCACCCGCGCGTGCAGCTGATCGGGTGTGGGCACGTTCATCGTGCCATGCTCACCACCTTCGCTGGCATTCCCGTGACATTGTGCCCCGCCCCGAACCACGCGGTCGACCTGGATCTCGGGCAACTGCGAGAGCCTTCGTTCAGGGTGGAACCGCCTGCGTTTCACCTGCATACGTGGTTTCCCGGAGAAGGCTTTGGGCAGCTGGTCACGCACCAGGTCCCGATCGGTCAGTTTGACGGGCCGCACCCGTTCTTCGGGCCCGACGGCAAGCTGCTGTAGGCGGGGCGACCCCACAGATATGTTCCGCCAGACGGGATTGTCTCCGGTTGCTCAAATTGGGTGCGGTGACTGACTGCAATTGAGCGTTGCAACTAGGCGTTTATTTATTCCAAATTGTACTTTGCCGGATTTCGTCTGGCCGTGTGAGTGGCTGGGGCCTTGGTTGCTGTAGGGGCTCGCTGGGGCTATAGTTCTCTCCGCTTTCATTGATCGATGGCTTTGTCGGTGTCCACGCAGGTGGTGGGCCGATCGAACGCAACACAATCAGTTTGGATCACAATGACCGGTGCGCCGCCCATAGAACGAACTGCCGGCGCGTCGTCGTTCTCGAGCAACAAGCTGTCGGTGCTGCGCAAGCATCCTTACTTCGCCGATCTCGAGCCCGAAGCATTCGATCAACTCTGCCGCTACGCCAAGCACATCACGCTGAAGCGCGGCACGATGATCTTTTCCAAGGGCGATCCCGGCACTAGCCTGATTGCGGTCATCTCGGGCACCGTGAAGATCAGCATCTCGTCGCCGGAAGGCCGCAACGCCATTCTCAACCTGATCGAGGCTGGAGAGATCTTCGGGGAGATCGCGCTGCTCGACGGCCTGTCGCGGACCGCGGATGCCACGGCCAATACCAATTGCGAGCTGTTCGTCATCGACCGGCGCGAGTTCATTCCGTTCGTGCGCAGCCAGCCGTCGCTTGCGATGAAGTTCATCGAATTGCTGTGCGAGCGGTTGCGCCGGACCAGCGACCAGGTCGAGCAGGTCATCTTGCAGGATCTGCCCGGCCGCCTTGCCAGTGCGCTGCTCCGTCTCAGCGACAAGCACAAGCGTGAGCCGCAGGGGCGCACCATCTCGATCACCCAGCAAGAGATCAGCGAGATGGTCGGCATGACGCGCGAGAGCATCAACAAGCAACTCCGGGCATGGGCGACACGCGGTTGGGTGCGGCTTGAACATGGCGCGATTGTCGTGCTGAAGCCCGGGTCGCTTCAGGAATTGGTCGACGCTGGCGCCGACGACGGCGAGTAGTCATCCCGGCTGCCTGGCCGATCAGGCATTTCACGAAACGGTGAGCTGGCCAAGCCTGTGAAACCATTCACATCGGCCTTGCGTGCGCTGCGGTAAGTCACGCTTCGGGGAGCACATCCGCAACGTGGAGGAATCCATGCAGGGCTCTTTCGACAAGCGACAGCAGGACCCGGAAAGCAATTACCAGAGCTTCAGCATCAAGCTCATCGCCTTGCCGGTGCTCGTTGTGATTGCGTTGATCGGGATGCTGGTCAGTCACCCGGCCGCGGTCAAATGGATATCGGACGCGGAAGAGGCGGAGTTCGCCTTGACCAACTCCGTTGAGACCGATCCGGTACCCGCAATCGCCCAGCCGGCGCCCACGGCTCAACCGGGCAACCACATGCGGACGGTGAAGGCCTACTGAGGCTCGACAGCAGCGGCGCGCACCAAGGCGCGACGTCGGCAATCCGGATCATCAGCGGCTCGCCGCAGTCCTCATGCGACAATGCCGAGCAGCCTCGCCGCGGTTCGGCCGAGAATGTCGGCTTTTTCGTCGTCGCTCAACGATGAGCAGGCGAAGATGTGGTCGACCGGTGCCAGTTGCCATGGATAGGGATAGTCGCTTCCCAACACGATCTGGCCGGCGCCAACCTGGACGGCAAGATGCCGGATGGCCTCGGGCGTGAAGATCAGGGAATCGAAATAGATCTGCTTCAGATACGCCGTCGGTGCCTTCCGGAGCTTGATCTCCGGATTGCATCCCTTCGGACCGACCAGGCAGGCATGGTCCGAGCGGTCGGCATTTGAGGGGAGGTAGCCGCCGCCATGTGCGGCGATGATCTTCAATCCCGGGAAGCGGTCCAGCGTGCCTTCGAAGATCAGATGAGAGAGCGCGATCGTGGTCTCGAGCGGGTTGGCAATGGTGTTGCCCAGCCAACCATTGCCTGACAGCCGCTTGTTCAATTCGGGCATGCCCTGCGGATGGATGAACAGGGGGACACCGAGTTCCTCGGCCTTGGCCCATACCGGATGAAACTTCGGATCGGAGAATTCGACGCCATCGACGACGCCGCCGATCGCCGCCCCCTTCAAGCCCTGCTTCTTGATCGCCGTCTCCAGCTCTTGCACGGCGAGATCGGGCGCTTGCAGCGTCAGCGAGGCGAAGGCCGCGAACCGGTCCGGCTTCGAAGCGCAGAGCTCGGCGAGCCTTTCGTTCTGGATTTTCACGATCTTCGCAGCGAGATCGCGGTCGCGATCGTACCAGAACGGATTGATCGAGAGCACCTCCATGTCGACGGCCTGCGCGTCCATCGCAGCCAGGCGCTTGTCGATCGCGATGAAGGCCTCCGCGGCGCCGTTGACCGGCGGCAATTGAAACCTTGCGGCGTCCGCGCCGAGCAGGGCTCCCGCCTCGCGGAAGTGGCAATGCGCGTGGATGTCGATCGTCTTGACACGCTTGCCATTGACGGTGACCGGCAGTTTCTGGCGTGACTGTTGTGCATTCGCGTTGTGCACCAGCCCGCAACTGCAAAACACGATGCCGGCTGCTGCCTTCAGCACATCCCGTCTCGTCGCCATGACGTTCGTCTCCCTTGGTCTTGTTATGGGCGGGGAGCGTAAGGACGCGGGTTGACGGCCGCAAGGCTACACGCGGTGCGTGTCGCGCAGTGTTGATCCGCTTGGTCCGGCGCAATCCCAGTCCTTGCGATGATGTTTTCCCCCAACTTTAGTCTTGTTTCTCCCTCAAGAGTCTCGCTGCAACCTGAAGCGTCCGTCGACGACGGACTCCGTCTTCACGTGTCGGAATAAAGGCGGGACGACGGTGTACTCAACTTCGTCATCGCGTGCGGGGAACCATATGAGGAAGCATTCTGGGCTGTCGCGCCGCGATATGCTGAAGGGTAGCGGTGCCGTGCTGGCAGGGGCTGCCCTTTCGACGCGCGTGATGGCCGCGGCGCCGCCAGCCGAGCCGGTGACCCCGGCGCTGATCGAGGCAGCGAAGAAGGAAGGCGAGGTCGTCTATTACACTTCGACCGATCTGCCGGTCGCCGAGAAGTTGGCGAAGGCGTTCGAGGCGAAATATCCCTACATCAGCGTGCGCGTCGAGCGCACCGGCGCGGAGCGCGTGTTCCAGCGGGTCGGCCAGGAATATTCCAGCAACATTCATGCGGTCGACGTCGTCAACTCGTCCGACGCCGCGCATTTCATCGTCTGGAAACGTGACGGCATTCTCGCACCTTATGTCCCGGAGGAAGTCGCAAAATACTATCCGGAGGAGCATCGCGATCCGGATGGTCAGTTTGCCAGCTTCCGGGTCTGGCTTTCGATCATTGCCTACAACACCAATCTCGTGAAAGCCGAAGAGGCGCCAAAAAGTTTTGCCGATCTGCTCGATCCGAAATGGAAGGGCAAGATCGTCAAGGCGCATCCCGGCTACAGCGGCACCATCATGACCGCGACTTATCAGATGCAGCGCGATCTCGGCTGGAGCTTTTTCGAGCAGCTCGCCAAGCAGAACATCATGCAGGTGCAGTCCTCGACGGATCCGCCGAAGAAGCTCGATCTCGGCGAGCGCGCTGTCATGGCCGATGGCAACGAGTACAACATCTTTCAGATGAAGGAGATGAGCCGCCCGGTCGAGCCGGTTTACGCCACCGAGGGGTCGCCGCTCATCGTCGGCCCGAACGGCATCTTCAAGGACTGTCCGCATCCGAACGCCGCGAGGTTGTTTCAATCCTTCGCGCTCGGGCGTGAGGGGCAGCAGCTCAATATCGAGATCGGCGGCCTCCGCTCGGTCCACGCGCAGGTCAAGGAGAAGGCTGGACGACGACCGCTGAAAGACATCAAGACGATGAAGGATGACCCTGCGGCGGTGGAGCGGGAAGGGGAATCGATCAAGGCGCGTTACAGCCGTATCTTCCGGGTCTGACGGAGGGTTTGGCCCAGCGGTTGGATCCGGGCGCTTGCTGCATGGCTTCTGTCCGGTTTTCGCCCAGGCTGGGTCAATAATGCCCCTCGGCGGAGCCGGGATTTGATGGTACCAATCTGGCCATGAACCAGCATGCCAAGGTCGACATCCGCCATTCCACCTGTCCGCACGACTGCCCCTCGGCCTGTGCGCTCGACGTCGAGGTCATCGAGGGCCGCTCGATCGGCAGGGTGCGCGGCTCCAAGCTGCAGACCTACACCGCCGGCGTCGTCTGCGCCAAGGTCGCGCGTTACGCGGAGCGGATCCATCACGCCGAACGGCTGATGTACCCGATGCGTCGGACCGGCGCGAAGGGGTCCGGCCAGTTCGCGCGAATTTCATGGGACGAGGCGCTGGACGAGATCGCGGCGCGTTTCGATGCCGCCGAGCGGGAGTTCGGTGCCGAGTCGGTCTGGCCTTATTACTACGCCGGCACCATGGGGCTGGTGATGCGCGACGGCCTCAATCGCCTCTCGCATGTGAAGAAGTATTCGCGCTTCTATGGCACGATTTGCTCGACCATCGCGCGCATCGGCTTTGCGGTCGGCACCGGCAAGGTCGCCGGCGTCGATCCCCGCGAGATGGGCGTCTCCGACCTCGTCGTGATCTGGGGCACCAATCCGGTCAACACCCAGGTCAACGTGATGACGCACGCGTCCCGCGCCCGCAAGGAGCGCGGTGCCAAGATCGCGGCGATCGACGTCTACAACAACGAGACCATGAAGCAGGCCGACATCAAGATCCTGCTGCGGCCCGGCACCGATGGCGCGTTCGCCTGCGCCGTCATGCACGTGCTGTTCCGCGAGGGATTGGCCGACCGCGATTATCTGGCGCGCTATACCGATTGCCCCGACGAGCTGGAGGCGCACCTGAAGACCCGCACGCCGGAATGGGCGTCGGCGCTCTCAGGCGTGCCGGTCGAGGAGATCGAAGCCTTCGCGCAGCTGGTCGGCACCACCAAGCGCTCGTTCTTCCGCCTCGGCTACGGTTTCACCCGCAGCCGCAATGGCGCCGCCCAGATGCACGCCGCGCTGTGCATCCCCGCGGTGACCGGCGCCTGGCAATATGAGGGCGGCGGCGCGTTCTTCAACAATGCCGGGATCTGGCGCTTCGACGAATCCATCATCGAAGGCCACGACGCGATCGATCCCGCGACGCGCGTTCTCGATCAGTCCAAGATCGGCCGCGTCCTGACCGGCGATGCCGAGGCGTTGAAGGGCGGCGGCCCGGTCAAGGCGATGCTGATCCAGAACACCAATCCAATGACGGTGGCGCCCGAGCAGGCGCTGGTACGACGGGGCTTTGCCCGCGAGGACCTGTTCGTCGCGGTGCACGAGCAGTTCATGACCGAGACGGCGCAGATGGCCGACATCGTGCTGCCGGCGACCATGTTCATGGAGCACGACGACCTCTATTACGGCGGCGGCCATCAGCACATCTCGGTCGGCCCCAAGCTGATCGATCCGCCCGGCGAGTGCCGCTCCAATCACGAGGTGATGCAGGGCCTCGGCCGCCGGCTCAACGCCGTGCATCCGGGCTTCGACATGACGGCGCGCGAATTGATCGATGCGACGCTGAAGAAGAGCGGCCATGGCGATATCGAGAAGCTCGAGGCCGATATCTGGCGCGACCTGCAACCAGATTTTCGCACCTCGCATTATCTCGACGGCTTTGCGCATCCCGACAAGAAATTCCACTTCAGGGTCGATTGGGGCAAGGTCCCGGTCGGTTCGGGAGGGTTGATGGGGGCGTGGGACAAGATGCCCTCGCTGCCCGATCACTGGACGATCATCGAGGAGGCGGATGCGCAGCACCCGTTCCGGCTTGCGACGTCGCCCTCGCGCAGCTTCCTCAACACCAGCTTCAACGAAACACCGTCGTCGCAGGCCCGCGAGGGCGCGCCGACGGTGATGATCCATCCGGACGATGCGGCAGGACTCTCGATCGCCGACGGCGACGCGGTGACGCTCGGCAACATGCGCGGCGAGACCACGCTGACCGCAAAACTGTTCGATGGCGTTCGCCGCGGCGTGCTGATCGCCGAATCGATCCATCCGAACAAGTCGCATATTGGCGGCCGCGGCATCAACATGCTGACCGGGGCAGAGGCCGTCGCGCCGGTCGGCGGTGCTGCGTTCCACGACAACAAGGTCTGGATCAGGAAGGCGCCAGCCGCGGCATAATCCTGCTTGCAGTCGGAGCCGATCCTGCCGCAAATGTGGGCTGACAACGGCACACAGCAAGAAACCGGGCAGGAAACATGACCGATAACAGCGTCCTCTTGGAAAAGCGCGGGCAGGCGCTCTGGATCACCATCAACCGCCCGGACAAGCGCAACGCGCTCAATGCCGGTGTGATCGCAGGCATCGCCAAGGGCTATCGCGATGCCCATGACGACAAGGACGTGCGCGTCATCGTGCTGACCGGCGCGGGCGACAAGGCGTTCTGCGCCGGCGCCGATCTGCAGAACAGCGGCGCGGCGTTCTCGATGGATTTCTCGCGGCCGAATGTCGACTACGCCGACCTGTTGCGGCTGTCGCAGAACGCGACCAAGCCCGCGATCGCGCGGGTCGGCGGCGTCTGCATGGCGGGCGGCATGGGACTGTTGTGCATGACCGACATGGCGGTCGCCGCCGATCATGTGATCTTCGGGCTGCCTGAGGTGAAGGTCGGCGTGTTTCCGATGCAGGTGCTGAGCCTGCTGCAATCGATCGCGCCGCCGCGCCTGGTCAACGAATGGGCGCTGACCGGCGAGCCGTTCGACGCCAGCGCCGCCCAGGCCGCCGGCCTTCTCAACCACGTCGTACCGGCGGCGGAGCTCGATGCCAAGGTCGATTGGCTGATCGGCCGCATCGTCGACAAGTCGCCGACCGCGATCCGTCGCGGCAAATACGCCATGCGCGCGATCGCCTCGATGTCGTTTGACGAGAGCATCGCCTACACAGAGAGCCAGATCGCGCTGCTGGCGATGACCGAGGACGCCAAGGAAGGCCTCAAGGCGTTCGGCGAGAAACGCAAGCCGACCTGGACGGGGCGCTGACGTCCTGCCAAATTATCGAAAACAACCCCATGCAAAGTAGCGGACGGCCGGCGCTCGGAAAAACGACTTGACGCGTCGGGCAACTCAGCGCTATTTTTTATTATTCCGAAATTGTTCAGTCGCGGGTTCAGCCCCCAACGGGGGCTGAACCGAGACCGCGCCAAGCGGATTCAATCCAATCCCATTGTGCCTTAGCCCGCATTGGCCATCAGGCCGTTAGCTTCGATGCCGGCGACGGCACCGATCTCTTTACTGTCTAAGGTGAAGCCGGCGACGCCGAGCAGCCACGATGAGATCAGGTCGCTTCGTCGTTGCGCTTTGGCGCTCGTGTGTGCGGTTGCGCTTCGTCGCATCATTACTCACCGCCGCGCGATGCGAATTTGTCGGTGAATGGTCGAGCCCTTTGTGATGAGAGCTGTTGGCCGTCTTCGTCATCATCGCGTCACAACATTTGGGTGATTATCTTCTTACCGTCAATTACAGATAGAATTCGTGCCTGACCGGAACAAGAAAGTTCTCACGCCTCCAATGTCATCGCGGGAAAGTCATGATCAGATTCATGTGGGCGCTTTTGGTGTGCGTATTGAGTTTCTCCGTACAGGCGTCCGCGTCATGTAGTTCGCAGCCAGGCTTGCAGCTGCAGTTCTTCTCCACGAGCCAGCTCAGTCAGATCGCGTCGGCCGCCGCGCAGACAACGGAAACTCAGTTTAATGCAGCCCAAGGTCAGCTCGCGGCCCAGTTGACCAGCTTGTTCGGCTCCACCAAGAGCGCAATTCTGTCGAAATTGACGGCGGCCTCGCCACTCTACGGCAGCATCAACGACGATGGCCTGGCGCTGATTTTCACGAGCACGTTGGCGTTCGAATTGATCGACGCATGCACGCGCATCAATACCACGATGTCGGCAATCGATACGATCAACAATCGGGCGACGATGGGGGTCGCCTGCCAGGGGTTTGCGTCTCTGGCATTGCAACTGTTCTATCAGATCAAGCCAAATTCAACGCTCATGGTGACCAATTTCGGTACCAGCCGGGATTCGTCGGTGGACGATCACTCGATCATCGCAGCGTTTGGGTCCGGCACCGGTGGTGGGTCCGGCGTCGACTTGTTCGTCGACCCAACTGTGTCGATCGTGGCGCCCGTGAGCCTCTGGGGGCTGCTAACCCACCAAAGCGTCGCGCAGTCGGCGATCGTCCAGTTTTCGCAACGGGTGGGCAATCCCGAGGGTGTCTATCGGCAGGAAGACATCGGCATGATCACCCAGGGGACGCTGGACTTCCGGACGCTGCTCTATGCGTATTCCGGCCTCTCCGATCCCGCAAATCCGACATTTGGAAAGACGCGCTTCCTCGATCCAACCCCAATTAACCGCACGTACCAGGTGTACGATCTCACCAGCGCGGCGGCGTCGTCGAACATAACCGCACCGGCATTCTGGTATGTTGACGGAGTTGCCGGCAATCTGTGGGAGCTCTCGTCGGCCGGGCTCTACAATACCGGGTACAATGCCTCTGCCATTAGTTCGGTCACAAACGGCATCTACTTCATCCAGGCAAAAACCGGCTACCTGCTGGCTTACCTGACCGGCACTTCCGGGTTTTTCAATGTGACGTCGGGTGGAGCAAATCTTCAAGCGACCAGCATGGCGCCTCATGTGAACAACGCGTATCTATGGTTTGTCGATCCCAGCACCAAGCTTTGGTATACGAATTCCGCTGGGCAAGCCTTCGTGGGCAACACGGGCGGCACGACCATGGTCGTCGGCACCGGAGATACCGTGCAGCAACTGACGGCGGGAGGGCAGCTCTACGAAGCGACCGCCGCGCATAGCTTTACTCTCGTCGATGCCAGCGTCCACGGCCTGTGGCAGTCGAAGCCCACCGGTTGGGATTTCGCGACGAGCCCAAAGTGCCAAACCACGTCCGACCCGGCTTGCCGCGGCGATGCGGTCAAGCTCGATGCGTGGAACGGCAATTATGGCACCCTTTATTATCGCGACGGGACCAAGACCACGCCGGCGTGGGCGCAGATCCACACTGACGTCGCTACCGTCTTGCTCGGATACCAGGGACCCACGGTCAACTACCTCACCGGTGCGGGCAATATTTGCTATTTCAACTCGAGTGCGGAGTGGGGAGTTGGCGGATACAACAACGAGTTGATTCCAAGCACAGACTGGTCGGCGACCACCGGAACGCCGCCCCTGCCATCGCCGCCTTCTCCGTGGGGGACCCTTGCGTACTACGGAGATCCGAGCCAGTCCGGAAAGCTCTCCATCCAGGCGGCAAATTCAAACGGCTATTCCTATTACAAGCTTTCGGATCGTTGGGTCGACGCGGCGGTGAACAACGTCGCCTGTCCTTGAGACGGGACTGTTGCCACCGCCGTGGGCGCGGGACCTGACAAATAGGCGTTGATCATGATGTCGGGCGCGCCGTCCGTGAGCGTTTGTCGTGAGTCTCTGCGAGCATCGTCATGACAGAAGATGGAGTCCATTGATGCGCAAACTGATCTTCACGCTTGCCGCGTGGCTGGCGCTTACGCCAGTCTTTGCAGCTCAGACCAACTGGACCAACACCTGCACGACGTGGCATTTCAATCCAAACAATGTCCGCGATCCGACCATCGTGTTCAACAATACGAGCTTGCCGAATTGGGGCGTGTGCCCAGGATATGACGGCACGCCCTATGAATTTCATCCATGCAACTTCGCGCCCAACACGACGCCGGCGACTTGTTCGGACGGAACAGGCCCGAAGGATGCCTGCGCAAACACATGGACACAAATCCCGCTCTGGCCGCAGTTCAACATTCCCGCCACAGCGAAGGAAGTCATCCTGACCGGCAACTCCTACATCACTGGTCCAAACCAGTGGACTGCGACGGTCTACGCATGGTTTCGCGCACCAGGTTCGACATGGGCGCTTTCACCGATCTTCGATGGCGGCTACATGTCGACGTTGGTCGTCCATGCGCCGGTCGGTCTGGTGAACGGTGTTCCGAACATTGAGATGGCGTGGAGAGCCGAGGGCGCGACACTCGCGCCGGCACCAAATCCCGATACCGTCGCGCTGGTGATGATTCTGTCGGGATGGTGTGAATAAGAAAGTAGCACGAGACCGACGCAGTTTCGCTCGCCTCGGAACTGCCAGTGATGCCCATTTGGCATCATCGACAGGATTGGCTCCGGGCGGGCGAACTGGCTCCAAAAGCCGCAGGGGCGACCCGCAGCAAAACTAGCCCGCGTTGGCCTTCAGGCCGGCGGCCTCGATGCCGGCCACGGCGCAGATCTCGTCATTGTCCGACGTGTCACCGCTGACGCCGACGGCGCCGAGCAGGGTGGTGCCGTCCATGATCAGCACGCCGCCGGGGACCGGCACCAGCCGGCCCTGCGCCAGCGTGTTCACGGAATCGATGAAGTAGGCCTGCTCCTGCGCGCGCTGGAACAGCGCGCGCGATCCCATGCCCAGCGCCAGCGCGCCATAGGCCTTGCCATGGGCGATCTCGGCCCGCATCAGGCTGGTGCCGTCCTGCGCCGCCGTCACCTTCACGGCGCCGCGGGCATCGAGGATGGTGACGACCAGCGGCTTGAATTTCTTCTCGACCCCCTTGGCCAGCGCGGCATCCAGAATCTTGCGGGCGGTGTCGAGGGTGAGATCAGCCATGGGCCTGTTCCTTTGTCGGCAATGATTGGTCGGATTTCGATGTCGCACGTTTCAGGCTCATCGCCAATACGCTGGCGACGTGCAGCGGCGTGCGCCCGCTGCCGTCCTTGATCTGGTGCCGGCAGGAAGTGCCGTCGGCCACGATCAGCGTGTCCTGATCGGCGCTCCTGACCGCCGGCAGCAGCGACAGCTCGGCCATCTCGATCGAGGCCTGATAGGTGTCCGCGCCATAGCCGAAGGCGCCGGCCATGCCGCAGCAGCTCGACTCGATGGTCGTGACGTCGAGGCCGGGCACCAGCCGCAGCACCTTCTCCACCGGCTTGAACGCGCCGAACGATTTCTGGTGGCAATGGCCGTGCACGACGGCCTTGCCGGCGAGCCTGCCGAGCGGCAAGGCGAGGCGTCCGGCCTCGGCCTCCCGCACCAGGAATTCCTCGAACAGCAAAGCGTGTGCGCTGACGGTCTTTGCTGCGTCGTCTGAACGCAGCGACAGCAGTTCGTCCCGCAAGGTCAGCAGGCAGCTCGGCTCGAGCCCGATGATCGGCACGCCGCGCGCCGCGAACGGCGCGTAGGTCGCAACCAGCCGACCGAGCTCGGCGCGGGCCTGATCGACCAAGCCGGCCGACAGGAAGGTCCGCCCGCAGCAGGGTGGCCGGCCGCCGTCCGACGGTTGCGGCAGGTGCACGCGATAGCCGCCGGCGACCAGCACCTCGATCGCTGCGTCGAGATTTTCCCGCTCGTAGCCGCGGTTGAAGGTGTCGGCGAACAGCACCACCTCGCGGCCGTCGGGCGGACCCAGCGCATCGGCCTCGGGGCGGAACGTATCGCTGCGAAACGCCGGCAGCGCGCGTTTGGCGCTGATGCCCGCGAACTTCTCGAACAGCGCGCGCAGCCACGGGCTGCCGTTGCGCCAGTTCGCGACCGGCGCGAAACGCGAGGCGAGATCGAGGTAGCGCGGCAGATAGCCGACCAGCCGGTCGCGCAACGACAGGCCATGCGTCGCGACGCGCGCCGCCAGCACCTCGATCTTCATCTTGGCCATGTCGACACCGGTCGGGCATTCGTGACGGCACGCCTTGCACGACACGCAAAGCTTCAGCGTGTCCATCATCTCGTCGGAGGCGAGCGCATCCGCGCCCAACTGGCCGGAGATCGCCAGCCGCAGCGTATTTGCGCGGCCGCGCGTGACGTCCTTCTCGTTGCGCGTCGCGCGATAGGACGGGCACATCACGCCGCCTTCGAGCTTGCGGCAGGCGCCGTTGTTGTTGCACATCTCGACCGCGCCCTGGAAGCCGCCGCCGGCGCCGGGATAGGCCGACCAATCCAGCGCGGTCTTCAATTCAGCGACGCGATAGTCCGGCGAATAACGAAACAGCGAGCGGTCATCCATCCTGGGCGGATCGACGATCTTGCCCGGGTTGAGCGTGCTGCCGGGGTCGAAGCGCTGCTTGACCTCGCGGAAATCGGCAACGATGCGCTGCCCGAACATGCTCTCGTGGAATTCCGAGCGCACCAGGCCGTCGCCATGCTCGCCGGAATGCGAGCCCTTGTATTCGCGCACCATCGCGAAGGCTTCCTCGGCAATGGCGCGCATCGCCTTGACGTCCTTCTCGAGCTTGAGATTGAGCACCGGTCGCACATGCAGGCAGCCCTCGGAGGCGTGCGCATACATCGTGCCGCGGGTGCCGTGTTTGGCGAATACGGCATTGAGCCGTTCGGTGTAGTCGGCGAGATGCGGCAGCGGCACCGCGCAATCCTCGACGAACGAGACCGGCTTGCCCTCCTGCTTCATCGACATCATGACGTTGAGCCCGGCGGCACGGAAATCGGCAATGCCGGATTGCAGCGCCGGTTCGACGATTTCGACCACGCCGCCCCATTTGCGCTGCGGCTTGTCCCAGCCGAAGCCGAGGTCGCCCATCAGCTCGCCGAGCTGCTTGAGGCGGACGAGATTGTCGGCCTGGTTCTCCTCGGCGAATTCGACCACCAGGATCGCGTCCGGATCGCCGCGCACCGCGGCCGCGATGATCGGCTGGAACATCGCGATCTCGCGCCCCAGTGCGATCATGGTGCGATCGACCAGCTCGACGGCGATGGGCCGCAGCTTGACCAGATGCTGGGCCGCGTCCATCGCCTCGTAGAAGCTGCCGAAATGGCAGACGCCGAGCGCCTTGTTGCGGATCACCGGCCACAGCTTGAGCTCGACCTGCGTCGTGAAGGCGAGCGTGCCTTCCGAGCCGACCAGCAGATGCGCCATGTTGTTCGGCGCGTTGCGCGGCACCAGCGCATCGAGGTTGTAGCCGCCGACCCGGCGCTGCACCTTGGGGAATTTGTCCGCGATCTCGGCCGCTTCGCGTTCGCCGAGATCGAGCATGTCGCGGAACAGTTTCAGTCCGCTGTCGGCAACCTCGATGCCGCCGAGGTCGCGCGGCACCTCGCCGAAATGCAGCAGCGTGCCGTCGGCCAGCGCCGCATCCATCGCCAGCGTGTTGTCGCGCATGGTGCCGTAGCGCAGCGAGCGGCCGCCGCAAGAGTTGTTGCCGGCCATGCCGCCGATCGTCGCGCGCGATGCGGTCGAGACGTCGACCGGAAACCACAGGCCGTGCTTCCTGAGTTGCCGGTTGAGATCGTCGAGCACGATGCCGGGCTCGACCACGCAGGAGCGGTTCTCGACGTCGAGCGAGATGATCTTGTTCAGATGCTTGGACAGGTCGACCACGATGCCGTCATTGACGGTCTGGCCGCATTGCGAGGTGCCGCCGCCACGCGGCGTCACGATCCGCCCGGCGTCGCGGACGATCGCAAGCGTTCGCAGCGCCTCGTCGACAGTGCGGGGCACCACCACGCCGGCCGGCATGATCTGGTAGAACGAGGCATCGGTCGCGTAGCGGCCCCGGTTGAAGGCGTCGAAAAACACGTCGCCGGTCAGTTCGGACCGCAGGCGCTGTTCGAGCGAGGAGGCGTTCTTCATCCCGGATCCGCTGTGATCCACGGCACAACCAACATCGGCCGTGAATTATTCATTCGATTGAGGTCCGAATTACATTATGAATGCAAAATGAGCAAGGCTGCGCGCGAGGCTAGCGGTCGTGAGGCGCGGCCTCAGGTGTGCCGTCCTGCCCCTCCGCGAGGTGCTCGATGGCGGCGCTTCGCTTGTTGCGCAGGTGCTGGAACAGGATGTCGGCCAGTTCGTTCCCGGCGCGGCGGCGCAGCGCATCGAGGATCGCCTCGTGCTCCCGCATCGCCTCGGCCCAGCGCTGCCGCTTGCGGGCGAAATTGGCGGAGTAGCGGACGCGACGGATCCGGCCGGCGAAATTGGCATAGGCCGTCTTGAGGGTGTCGTTGCGTGCGGCCGCGACGATGCTCTCGTGGATCTGTTGGTTGACCTGGAAATAGCCGTGCATGTCGCGGTGCAGATAGTGGCCGTACATCTCGTAGTGCAGCCGCTCGATCGCGGTGATTTCCTCGTCCGTGATGGCCTCGCAGGCCAGCCGGCCGGCGAGGCCCTCCAGCCCGGCCATCACGTCGAACAGTTCCGCGAGGTCGCGCTGGCTGAGCTGGCGCACCCGGGCGCCGCGATTGGGCAAGAGCTCGATCAGGCCTTCGGCGGCCAGCACCTTGAGCGCTTCACGCAGCGGCGTCCTGGAAATTCCAAGCATTTCGCAGAGCTGCCGCTCCGGAACGCGGGCGCCCTCCGCGATGTTGCCTTCAACCACATAGTCGCGAAGCCGCAGCAGGATCTCGCCGTGCAGCGAGGCTTCCTGGCGGTCGTCGCCATTGCCGGTGGCGGGCGGGGTGAACGGAACCCCGGCTTCGAGAATCGTGGATTTCATATTCAAGACAATAGTTTGCCGATTTGATTGCGTCGACGTCTTCGATCGAATACCAAATTTGGATTGAAAAGACAAAAAATGAATGCAAAATGATCCGACAGCGCGCCGGGACACGGCGATCGGGAGGTTTTCATGCATCAGGGACGCCATTTTCTCCAGATTCCGGGCCCGAGCCCGGTCCCGGATCGCGTTCTTCGCGCCATGGACATGCCGGTCATCGATCACCGTAGCGCTGAATTCGGCGAGCTCGGCCGGACGGTGCTGGAGGGCAGCGCCAAGGTCTTTCAGACCAAGGGCCCGGTGGTGATCTTCCCGTCGTCGGGGACCGGCGCCTGGGAAGCCGCAATCGTCAACACGCTGTCGCCCGGCGACAAGGTCCTGATGGTCGAGACCGGCCATTTCGCCACCCTGTGGCGTCAATTGGCTGGCCGGTTCGGGATCGAGGTCGACTTCATTCCCGGCGATTGGCGGCGCGGTGCCGACCCTGCCCTGATCGAAGCAAAGCTTGCCGCCGACACCGCGCACAGCATCAAGGCGGTGATGGTCGTTCACAACGAAACCTCGACCGGCGCCACCAGCCGCATCGCGGAGATCCGCGCTGTGATCGATCGCGCCGCGCATCCGGCGCTGTTGATGGTCGACACCATCTCCTCGCTCGGCTCGGTCGATTACCGCCACGACGAATGGAAGGTCGATGTCAGCGTCAGCTGCTCGCAGAAGGGCTTCATGCTGCCGCCCGGGCTCGGCTTCAACGCGATCTCGGACAAGGCGCGCGCCGCGTCGCGCAGCAACAAGATGCCGCGCTCCTATTTCGACTGGGAGGAAATGCTGAAGCCGAACGCCAACGGTTTCTTCCCCTATACGCCGGCGACGAACCTGCTGTACGGGCTGCGCGAGGCCATCGCGATGCTGCTGGAGGAGGGGCTCGACAATGTGTTCGCCCGCCACCAGCGGCTCGCAGCAGCGACGCGAGCCGCCGTCAAACAATGGGGGCTCGAAGTGCTCTGCCAGGAGCCCGCGGAGTTCTCGCCGGTGCTGACCGCGGTGCTGATGCCGCCCGGCCATGATGCCGATGCGTTCCGCAAGACCGTGCTCGACAATTTCAACATGTCACTCGGCTCCGGCCTGTCGAAGGTCGCCGGCAAGGTGTTTCGCATCGGTCATCTCGGCGAATGCAACGAGCTGACCTTGCTGGGCGCGCTCACCGGCGTCGAAATGGGGCTGTCGGTGGCCGGCGTCCCGCACCGCAAGGGCGGCGTCGAGGCGGCGATGAAGCTGCTCGAGCAGCGCGACCAGCGCAATGCCTCGCCACATCTGAAGGTGGTCAGCACCTAGCTGCCACCGCATTCCGCAGCTCAACGAACTCAGAATAGACGCGGATCAGGGAAGGGGAGGATATGAGGCTTCGGTTCAAGGCCACCCATGTCGTGCTGGCCATGCTGTGCGTGATGTATTTCATCACTTACGTCGACCGGGTGAACATCGGCACCGCGGCCGGCGAGATCCAGAAGGAGCTCGGCCTGTCCAACACCGAGCTCGGCCTGGTGTTCTCGGCTTTCGCCTATCCCTATCTCTTGTTCCAGGTGATCGGCGGCTGGGTCGGCATCGCTTCGGGCCGCGCCAGACCCTGTTCTGGTGCGGCATGATCTGGGCCGCGGCGACCATCATGACCGGCTTCGTCCATGGCCTGGCGGCGTTGTTCATCGCGCGTTTCGCGCTGGGGTTCGGCGAAGGCGCGACGTTTCCAACCGCGACCCGCGCCATGCAGTACTGGACGCCCGCCAAGCGCCGCGGTTTCGCGCAAGGGTTGACCCACTCGTTCGCGCGGCTCGGCAATGCGGTGACCCCGCCGGTCGTTGCGCTCCTGATCCTCTGGCTGACCTGGCGCGGCGCATTCGTCGTGCTCGGTGTCGTCAGTCTGATCTGGGGCGTCGTGTGGGTCTGGTACTTCCGCAACGAGCCGAGGGATCACCGCTCGATCACGGAAGCTGAGCTCGCGACGCTGCCGCCGCGGCCGCAAGGCGAGCGGCCGAAGGTGCCGTGGGGACCGCTGTTGCAGCGGATGTGGCCGGTGACGCTGACCTATTTCTGCTACGGCTGGTGCCTGTGGCTCTATCTCAACTGGCTGCCGCTGTTCTTCAAGAACAATTACAGCCTCGATCTGAAGAACTCGGCGCTGTTCGCATCCGGCGTGTTTTTCGCGGGCGTCATCGGCGACAGCGTCGGCGGCGTCATCTCCGACCGCATCCTCGAACGCACGGGCAATGTGCGCCTGGCGCGGCTCAGCGTCACGGTCGTGGGTTTTGCCGGCGCGCTGCTGTCGCTGATGCCGATCCTGTTTGTGCACGACATCACGGTGGTCGCGCTCTGCCTGTCGGCCGGCTTCTTTTGTGCCGAACTCGTGATCGGCCCGATGTGGTCGATCCCGATGGACATCGCGCCGAAATATTCCGGCACCGCGGCCGGCCTCATGAACACCGGCTCGGCCTTCGCGGCGATCGTCTCGCCGCTGGTCGCCGGCTTCGTCATCGACGCCACCGGCAACTGGTACCTGCCGTTCCTGATGTCGATGGGCCTGCTGCTGCTCGGTGGTTTCTCGGCGTTTCTGATGCACCCCGAGCGGCCGTTCGAGGAGGTGAGCGGCGGGGTGGCGTCCGGCAAGGTGGTGGCCGCCGAATGAGGGGCGTGGACCCGGCGGGAGCGCTGTCAGATATGCATGACGGCTCCCCACCGGGCCTAGGACAAAGCCTGCGAATAGTGATATGCGAGCGGCTTACCAAGACCAAGGCAAGACCGGGAAAGACGCTCATGACCGTGCACACTGGAAGGCATTTTCTGCAGATTCCGGGACCGACCAACGTGCCGGACCGGGTGCTGCGGGCGATGGACATGCCGACCATGGATCATCGCGGTGCCGAATTTGCCGAGATCGGCTTTGCCGTGATGTCGGCGATGCAGCGTGTGTTCCGCACCAAACAGCCCGTGATCATCTACCCCTCGTCGGGGACCGGCGCCTGGGAAGCCGCGATCGTCAACACCCTGCAACCCGGCGACAAGGTGCTGATGTGCGAGACCGGCCAGTTCGCGGTGCTGTGGCACGGCATCGCCGACAAGTTCAAGCTCGACGTCGATTTCATTCCGGGTGACTGGCGCCATGGCGCCGACCTCGAGCAGATCGAGGCACGGCTCGCTGCCGACAAAGCGCACAAGATCAAGGCCGTCTGCATGGTCCATAACGAGACCTCGACCGCCTGCGTCACCTATCCGCGCGACGTGCGCAAGATCCTCGACACCCTGAAGCATCCGGCGCTGCTGATGGTCGACACCATTTCCGGCCTCGGCTCGCTCGAATATGAGCACGACGCCTGGGGCATCGACGTCTCGATCGCGGGCTCCCAGAAGGGACTGATGCTGCCGCCCGGCCTCGGCTTCAACGCCGTGTCGGAGAAGGCGCTGGCCGCGGCCAAGGCCAATCCGGGGATGCGCTCCTACTGGGACTGGCAGGAGGTCATCAACATCAACAAGGCCGGCACCTGGCCGTATACGCCCGCCACCAATCTGCTGTTCGGCCTCAGGGAGGCCGTCAAGATGCTGGAGGAGGAGGGGCTCGAGAACGTGTTCGCGCGCCACAAGCGCCACAGCGAAGCGACGCGTGCCGCGATCAAGGTCTGGGGTCTGGAGACGCAGTGCCAGGAGCAGGGCGCGCATTCGCCGGCGCTGACCGCGGTGCGCCTGCCCGATGGCCACGACGCCGACCATTTCCGCAAGGTCGTGCTGGATCATTTCGACATGTCGCTCGGCACCGGCCTCAACAAGGTCAAGGGCAAGGTGTTCCGGATCGGCCACATCGGCCACTTCAACGATCTGATGCTGATGGGCACGTTGTCGGGCGTCGAGATGGGTCTCGATCTCGCCAAGGTGCCGCATCGCAGCGGCGGCGTGCTGGCGGCGATGGAGGTCCTGAAGGGACGCGACGCCGGACAGGCGTCGAAAGTCGCTTGAGTGGCCTTGGCCTGAAAATCGAATCGTAACGAACAGAAAGAGCGAGACATGAACGCGCCCGTCACGTCGACCGAAGACCTGCTCTACTCCGTCGAGGACGGGATCGCGCGCATCACGTTCAACCGGCCGCAGGCGCGCAACGCGCTGACCTTTGCGATGTACGAGCAGATGGCGTCGATCTGCGAGAGCATCAATCAGGATCACTCCATCAAGGCGCTGATCATGACCGGTGCCGGCGACAAGGCGTTCGCCTCGGGCACCGACATCTCGCAGTTCCGCGCCTTCAAGACCGCGCAGGATGCGCTGGACTATGAAGCGCGGATCGATCGCGTGCTGGGAACGCTCGAACAGTGCCGCGTGCCCGTGATCGCGGCGATCGCCGGCGCCTGCACCGGCGGCGGCGCCGGGATCGCCGCCTGCTGCGATATCCGCATCGGCACCGAGGCGACGCGGATCGGCTTCCCGATCGCGCGCACGCTCGGCAACTGCCTCTCGATGTCCAACATCTCGCGGCTGGTCTCGCTGATCGGTCCGGCGCGGACCAAGGACCTGATCTTCAAGGCGCGCCTGGTCGAGGCGCCCGAAGCGCTGTCGCTCGGGCTCCTGAACGAGGTCGTCCCCGACGTCGAGACCTTGCAGCGTCGTGCCAACGAGACCGCAAAGCTGGTCGCCGGCCACGCCCCGATCACGCTGGAGGTGACCAAGGAGGCGGTCCGCCGCATCCGCCGCACGCTGTCGCGCGAGGAAGGCGAGGACCTGATCCTGCGCGCCTATATGAGCGAGGATTTCCGCGAGGGCATGGACGCCTTCCTCAACAAGCGGGCGCCGAACTTCAAGGGCAAGTAGCGGCAGTTTCCGATCTGCTCTTCATCCCAGCCTCAGCTGTCGTCGCCCGGCTTGACCGGGCGATCCAGTACGCCGCGGCCCATCGGCTCAACAACGACTGTCTCTGGAATACTGGATCGCCCGGTCAAGGCCGGGCGATGACACCGGTTATGTGTTTGGCATCTTGAACCGAGAACCATCCCCGTCGTCGTCCCTGATTTCGCAGGGACGACAATCTTGATGCGGTTGCAGAATCGTAGATGGGCAAAGCCACCTCATTCCAAAGTCATAGGTCGTGCGGCAGTTCGCGGCTTGAACTCACCCTTATTCTCGGCACAATGACCGCACCCGCCACCTCGCAGGTTTGCCAAGCCGAACAAATAGATAGGGAAGAAACACGTGGGACAGATTGTAAAAACCACGGCTGCAATCGCGGCCCTGCTCTTGAGCACGCCGGCGTTTGCCGGTTGGGAGCCGAGCAAGCCGGTCGAAATCGTGGTCGCGGCCGGCGCCGGCGGCGCCTCCGACCAGATGGCGCGCATGATGCAGGCGGCGATCCAGAAGAACAATCTGATGAAGCAGCCGATGGTGGTGTCGCTAAAAGGCGGCGCGTCCGGCGCGGAAGCGCTGATGTACATGAAGTCGAGCGAGGGCGATCCCAACAAGGTGCTGATCGCCTATTCGCTGATCTACATGCTGCCGCTGTCGGCCAAGATTCCCTTCAACTGGCGCGACCTCACGCCGGTGTCGGTGATCGCGCTCGACCAGTTCGTGCTGTGGGACAATGCCAACGGTCCGAAGACCGTGAAGGAATTCATCGACGCTGCCAAGGCCGCGAGCGCGCCGTTCAAGATGGGCGGTACCGGCTCCAAGCGCGAAGACCACGTGCTGACCGTGTTCATGGAACAGAAGACCGGCGCGAAATTCTCCTATCTGCCGTACAAGTCCGGCGGCGAGGCCGCGACCCAGCTGGTCGGCGGCCACACCGAATCCAATGTCAATAATCCCAGCGAGAACCTCGAAGTCTGGCGCGCCGGCCAGGTTCGTGCGCTCTGCGTGTTCGACAAGGAGCGCATCTCCTACAAGACCAAGGTCACGGACACGCAATCCTGGAACGATATCCCGACCTGCAAGGAAGAGGGGCTGGACGTGCAGTATCTGATGCTGCGCGCGATGTTCCTGCCGGGCAAGGTCACCCAGGAGCAGCAGGCGTTCTATGTCGACCTGTTCCAGAAGGTGACACAGACGCCGGAATACAAGGACTACATGGAGAAGCAGGCGCTGAAGCCGATCTTCCTCACCGGCAAGGACATGATCGAGTTCCTTGAAGATGACGACAAGCAGAACGCCACGTTGATGAAGGAAGCGGGGTTCGTCGCGAAGTAGCGCCCGAGGCTTTGTGCACCGTCCCGCAATGACCGGCCCGATTGCTTTACCTTCGGGCCGGAATCACCTTGCAAGCGGCAGCGCCGCAGTGATTACTGCGCCGCAGTATGGCCGAACGTCCGGCAAGCCCGATCGGGCTGGGTCAACCCCTCCGGCGCCGTTGCGGGACCGCGAGGAGCGATCATGACCAAAGCCGTTCTCGGAATCATCGGCGGGTCCGGCATCTACGACCTGCCGGGCCTGGACAACGTCCGCGAGGAGGCGATCGCGAGCCCCTGGGGCGAACCATCAGCGACGCTGCGGCGTGGCGAGATGGCGGGGCTGCCGATCGTGTTCCTGCCGCGGCATGGCCCCGGCCACGCGCTGTCGCCGTCCGACATCAACTATCGCGCCAATATCGACGTGCTGAAGCGGGCAGGGGTTACCGACCTGGTCGCGCTGTCCGCCTGCGGCTCGTTCAAGGAAGACCTGCCGCCGGGCACCTTCGTGCTGGTCGATCAGTTCGTCGATCGCACCTACAAGCGCGAGAGCTCGTTCTTCGGCAAGGGCTGCGTCGCGCATGTATCGATGGCGCATCCGGTGTCGCCGTTGCTCACGAAGCATCTCGCCGCCGCGGCCGAAGCCGAAGCCATCGCGTTCGCGCAGGGCGGCACTTATCTTTGCATGGAAGGGCCGCAATTCTCCTCGCTCGCCGAAAGCCTGACCTACAAGGCGCAGGGCTATTCGGTGATCGGCATGACCAATATGCCGGAAGCCAAGCTCGCCCGCGAGGCCGAGATCTGCTACGCCAGCGTCGCCATGGTCACCGATTTCGACTGCTGGCATCCGGCCCATGATGCGGTCACGGTGCAGGATATCGTCCGCGTGCTGAATTCGAATGCCGAGAAGGCAAGGGCGCTGGTCGCGCGCCTGGCGCGGGATTTCCCGCGCGAGCACGAGCCGTGTCCGATCGGTTCGGATCGCGCGCTCGATACCGCGCTGATCACGGCCCCAGCGGCACGCGATCCGCAGTTGCTCGCCAAGCTCGATGCAGTCGTTGGACGGGTATCGCGCATATGAAAGTGGACGGACGCCATTTTCGCAGCATCTGGCTCGAGCCCGACGGCTGGTCGGTCGGCGCGATCGATCAGCGCCGGCTGCCGCATGAGTTCGTCGTCGCCAGGATCGCCACCGCTGATGAGGCCGGTGAGGCGATCAGTTCGATGCTGGTTCGCGGCGCGCCGCTGATCGGCGCCACCGCCGCCTATGGCATGGCGCTCGCGATGCGGTCAGATGCCTCCGACGCAGCGCTCGATCGCGCCGGCAGGATGCTGGCCGCGACCCGGCCGACCGCGATCAATCTGAGATGGGCCGTGGACGAGATGCAGCGCGCACTCGCGCCGCTCGCCGCGTCAGCCCGCACGGAGGCGGCCTATGCCCGGGCCCGCGAGATCGCCGATGAGGATGTCGAGATCAACCGCGAGATCGGCCGCCACGGTCTCGGCCTGATCGAGGCGATCGCCGCGACCAAGAAACCGGGTGAGCCGGTCAATGTGCTCACGCATTGCAATGCCGGCTGGCTTGCAACCGTCGATTGGGGGACGGCGACATCGCCGATCTACCAGGCCCATGACCGCGGCATTGCGGTCCATGTCTGGGTCGACGAGACCCGGCCGCGCAATCAGGGCGCCTCGCTGACAGCCTGGGAACTCGGACACCACGGCGTGCCGCACACTGTGATCCCGGATAACACCGGCGGCCACCTGATGCAGCATCGCATGGTGGATCTGGCGATCGTCGGCACCGATCGCGTCGCCGCCAATGGCGACGTCTGCAACAAGATCGGGACCTATCTGAAGGCACTCGCGGCGCACGACAACGGCGTGCCGTTCTATGTTGCGCTGCCGTCGCCGACCATCGATTTTCGCATCGATGACGGCATCAGGCAGATTCCGATCGAGCAGCGCGCGGCCAACGAAGTGACGCATCTCACCGGACGCACGGCGGATGGACGAATCGAGACCATACGTGTGGTTCCGGACGGCTCGTCGGTCGCCAATTTCGGCTTTGATGTCACACCGGCGCGGCTGGTGACGGGATTGATCACCGAGCGCGGCGTGCTCGCTGCGGATCGTGCTGCACTTGCGAGCGCGTTTCCCGAGCGTACGGATGTTAGCTGAAGGCCGCATTGACGGTGCTTGCGTCAGCGGGCTATCTCCATCGTTGCCTTCGCAACCCTGACCGTCCCATCGATGTCCAACACCGATCTTGAAATCGTCGTCGACGATCCGACCGCGCCCGCAGACGACTCGCCTGCGGTCGTCAGCACCGGCGCCGTCGACGTCGTCACCTCGCTGCTCCTGCTGGCGCTCGCATTGGTGCTCGGCTGGGACAATTGGCGCACCGGCGCATCGTGGGATTCGACCGGGCCGCAGCCGGGCTACTTTCCGTTCTATCTCTCGGTGATCCTCGGCGCCGCCAGCCTCTATGGCCTGGGCGCCGCCTTCGTCTCGCGCCGCGAGGCCGCGCAGACCTTCGTCACCCGCGCGCAACTTCGCCGGGTGATGGCGGTGTTCGTGCCGACCTTCCTGTTCTGCCTCGCCACGCAATATCTCGGGCTCTATGTCGCGAGCTTCCTCTTGATCGCCGGCTTCATGCGCATCGTCGGCAGGATCGCGCTGTGGAAGTCGCTGCTTACCGCCTTCATCTTCACCGCCGTGATGTTCGTGACCTTCGACATCGCATTCGACGTCATCATGCCGAAGGGGCCGCTCGAAGCGGCCTTCGGCTACTGAGCGACCGACAGGATCTCGCGACATGGAAGCCTTCGGTCTCCTGCTGCACGGCTTTGCCGTCCTGCTGACCTGGAAGACGATGCTGCTGATGATGGTGGGCCTCGTGCTCGGCATCTTCGTCGGCGTGCTGCCCGGGCTCGGTGGTCCCAACGGCGTCGCGATCCTGCTGCCCTTGACGTTCACGATGGACCCGACATCGGCCATCGTGATGCTGTCCTGCATCTACTGGGGCGCGCTGTTCGGCGGCGCCATCACCTCGATCCTGTTCAACATCCCCGGTGAGGCCTGGTCGGTCGCGACCACCTTCGACGGCTATCCGATGGCGCAGCAGGGCAAGGCGGCGGAAGCGCTCACCGCGGCGTTCACCTCGTCGTTCATCGGCTCGCTGGTCGCGGTGCTGTTGATCACCTTCCTGGCGCCGATGATCTCGTCGTTCGCGCTGAAGTTCGGCCCGCCGGAATTCTTCGCCGTCTATCTCCTGACGTTCTGCTCCTTCGTCGGGCTCGGCCGCGAAGCCAAGCACAAGACGGTCATCTCGATGTCGCTCGGACTGCTGCTCGCCGGCGTCGGCATGGACACGGTGTCCGGACAGCTGCGCATGACCTTCGGCTCCGCGGAGCTGTTGCGCGGCATCAACTTCCTCGTCGCAGTGATCGGCCTGTTCGGCATCAGCGAGATCCTGCTCACGATGGAGGAGCGGCTGGCGCTGCGCGGGCACGCCGCCGGCATCTCCCTGCGGGTCGTGCTTTCGGTATGGAAGGACTTGCCGAAATACTGGGTGACCCTGTTGCGCTCGTCGGTGATCGGCTGCTGGCTCGGCATCACGCCGGGCGGCGCGATCGCCGCCTCCTTCATGGGCTACAACCTCGCCAAGCGCTTCTCCAAGGATCAGGAGAGCTTTGGCAAGGGCCGCATCGAGGGCGTGTTCGCGCCGGAGACCGCGGCCCATGCCTCGGGCACCTCGGCGCTGCTGCCGATGCTCGCGCTCGGCATCCCCGGCTCGGGGACTGCGGCGATCCTGCTCGGCGGGCTGATGGTGTGGGGCCTCAACCCCGGGCCGCTGCTGTTCGTCGAGCACAAGGATTTCGTCTGGGGCCTGATCGCCTCGATGTATCTCGGCAATGTCGTCGGCCTCGTGCTGGTGCTGACCACCGTGCCGATCTTCGCCTCGATCCTGCGGGTGCCGTTCGCGGCCGTCGCGCCGATGATCGTGGTGTCTTGCGCGATCGGCGCCTATGCGATCCAGAATGCGATGTTCGACATCTGGCTGATGCTGGGCTTCGGCGTCGTCGGTTACGTCTTCAAGAAGATTGGCATCCCGCTCGCGCCATTCACGCTGGCGCTGGTGCTCGGCAGCCGCGCCGAGGATGCGTTCCGGCTCTCGATGATCGGGTCCGGCGGCGACATGATGGTGTTCTGGTCGAACGGCCTCGTCGGCACCATCACGACGCTGGCGATCGTGCTGCTGTTCTGGCCGGTGATCGACAAGGCGATCACAGGCCTCGGACGCATGGTGCGGCCGGCGCGGGCGTAGCCGCGGTCCGGGCTCGGACGAGTCTCGAATCGATGGACTGGTGGTTTGGTACCGTCAAACCACCTTGCGCTGCCGGAGTTCGGCGATCTCGTCCGTGCCGAAGCCGAACTCGGTCAGAACCTCCTCGGTCTGCTCGCCGAATTCCGGCGGCCGCGCCGCCATCTTGCTCGGCGTCCGCGACAGCGTCACCGGCTGGCTGACCAGCTGGATATGCCGGTTCTCGTCATTGGGCACGTGCTGGGCCATGCCGAGATGCTTGACCTGGGCATCCTCGAACATCTGGTCGATCGAGTAGATCGGCCCGCACGGCACGCCGGCGGCGTTCAGTTCCTGCACCCAGGTCTCGGTCGATTTCTTCTCGGTCAGCGCGTTGATCCGCGCATTCAGCGCGTCGCGGTTCTTCGAGCGCGCCGGCGCCGTGGCGTAGTCGGGATCGGTGATCAGGTCGGGCGCGCCGATCGCCTGGGCACAGCGCTCCCAGATCCGGCCGCCTGTGGTGGCGATGTTGATGTAGCCGTCGGAGGTCTTGAACACGCCGGTCGGGATCGAGGTCGGGTGGTTGTTGCCAGCCTGCTTGGCGACTTCCTTCTCCATCAGCCAGCGCGCCGCCTGGAAATCCAGCATGAAGATCTGCGCCTGTAGCAGCGAGGTCTGCACCCACTGGCCCTGGCCGGAGACGTCGCGCTCGAGCAGCGCGGTGAGGATGCCGATCGCGCAGAACAGGCCCGCAGTCAGGTCGGCCACGGGGATGCCGACCCGCATCGGTCCTTCGCCGGGGGCGCCGGTCACCGACATCAGGCCGCCCATGCCTTGGGCGATCTGATCGAAGCCTGGGCGCTTGTGATAGGGGCCGTCCTGGCCGAACCCGGAGATGCTGCCATAGACGATCTTCGGATTGATTGCGCGGATGCTCTCATAGTCGATGCCGAGCTTGGCCTTGACGTCCGGCCGGAAGTTTTCGACGACGACGTCGGCCTGCTCGGCCAGCCGCTTGAACACCTCGAGCCCCTTGGGGTCTTTCAGGTTCAGCGTCATGGCCCGCTTGTTGCGGTGCAGGTTCTGGAAGTCGGACCCGCCGCGGGGGCCGCCCGGCTGCTCGCCGCCGCCGTCTTCCAGCAGCGCATCGATCTTGATGACATTGGCGCCCCAGTCGGCGAGCTGGCGCACGCAGGTCGGCCCCGACCGGACCCGGGTCAGATCCAGCACGGTGAAACGGGACAGGGCTTGGGATGCGCGGGGGAAGGGCATTGAGACACCTCTTGCTTGGCGGGCCGCTCTGGGGGCTTCGGCCACTCTGCCTTAGACAATTTGGCAGGTCTTTCCAACTGTTACCCGGACGACAACGCGGACCGGAAACGAACCGTCATGGTTCCCCGAGAGATCGGCTGCTGCTTTTGTGTGATTTGCGCCCGACCCACGCCTGTTAGCCGGTCCGCGCCGCCCGCCCACCCTCGACAATCACCCTGCCGGCTGCTAGCCGGTCCCCGTGCCGGGGTTTGCCTTATGCAAGAGGCACTTGAGGCGTATCGAGGCGATGGACCAAAAGCGGGCATGGCGGTGAAGAAGGGTCCATCCCATCTGCTCGGCAACTCGGCATGGAACGCGACCGCCTTTGCGGTTGCGGTGCTGCTCAATCTCGCGATCCTGCCATTCGTGATTTTCCGCCTTGGCCTCGCTGCCTTCGGTGTTGCCGGCCTCGTCACGGCCTGTGTCGCCCCGGCGCTGATGTTCAGCAACGCACTGGGTCTTTCGACCGCGCGTGAGCTTGCACAAAGACTTGAACCGACCGATCGCGACGCGGCGCGGCGGTTCTTCGCGACCGCCCTTGCGCTCGCCATCGTTGGCGGCTGTGTGATCGCGGCACTGCTTGCCTTTGCCGGCGCGCCGCTCGCGCGATTGGGATTTCACCTCGGCGGTCCCGCGGGCGACGATCTCGGGCTTGCCTTCGCGCTGGCCGGCACCGGCTGGCTATGCCAGTGCCTGTTCGCGGTCTTCCAGTCGCTGTTCACCGCACGTCAGGATTATCGGCGGATCGCCGCGATCAGCATCGCCGGCACGGTGGTGACGACGATGTCGATGCTGCTGCTGATCCCGCACGCGCCGCGCGCCTCGACATTCCTCGGCTGTCAGGCCCTGGGCTTTGCGACGAATCTGCTGATGGCCTTCGCCTGGTCGCGGCTCGCCATCAGCGATTGGCTGGCGCGGCCGGCGCTCGATCAAGGCGCATTGCGGGCGTTGGTCAAGCTCGGTGGCTGGCAGGTCGCCGCGCAGAGCGGCGCGCTGTTCGCCGGGCAGGCGGACCGCTATCTGCTCGGCGCGCTGTTGCAGCCGCAATTCGTCGGTTTCTACAGTGTCGCGCAGCGGCTGGAAGAGGCGGTCTATATCGGCGTGCTGAAGATCGGCGAGATCTTGTTTCCGTTCTTCAGCACACTGCAAAACGAGGATGACGAACGCAGGGTCGACCTGCTGCTGCGCTCGTCCTGGATTCTCAACGTGCTCGCCGCGAGCGCGCTCGGCGGTCTGATCCCGGTCGCCGACGCATTGCTGTATCGATGGACCGGCGCCGAAGTCGCCGCCGAGGCGCAGCAGGTGCTGGTGGTGCTTGCGATCAGCGGGATATTGGGATCGAGCGCCAACGTGTTTGCGTACTATCTGCTGTCGCAGGGGCGCTCCAGCTCCAACGCGCTGATCTCGCTGGTCACGGGCATCTTCACGCTCGCGACCAGCGCCATCGCGCTGCCGGTCTTCGGCTGGCAGGCCGCCGGCTGGAGCTCCTGTGTCGGGATGGTCGCCCAGATGGTGATCACGGTGCTGCTGCTGCGGCGAACCTTCAGGCTGTCCGGGATGTGGTCAAGGATGTTGCATTTCGTCGTGATCCCGCTGGCTACCGGGATTGCCATTGCGCTGGTGCTGCGCTCTCAGCTTGGTCACACCGCATTCGACCAAGCGCCGTCATGGTGGTATGTGGTGTCGCTCTACGGCGTATCGGCGGCGGCGATCTTCGTCGCCGCCGTCGCGGCGTCGCAACTCGGTCCGTATCGCGCCGTCTGCTCGCGCGATCTGCGCATCATCATCAGTCGCTTCTTGCCCTTCAAGGCCGTGTAGACATGTGTGGTATCGCAGGCATCGTCAATCTGCGCGGCGCCCCGGTGGAGCCGGCCGACATCTCGCGGCTCACCAGCCTGATCGCGCATCGCGGTCCGTTCGGCGAGGGCACCTGGTTCAACGCCAAGCGGAACGTCGCCTTCGGCCATCGTCGGCTCGCCATCATCGATCCCGGCGAAGGCGGCTATCAGCCGATGGCGTCACGCGACGGCCGCCATGTGATCGTCTACAATGGCGAGATCTATAACTTCCTGGAATTGCGGCGCGAGCTCGAGGCGAAGGGCGCGGTGTTCCGCAGCCAGTCCGATACGGAGGTGATCCTTGCCGCCTGGCAGGCCTGGGGCGAAGACATGCTGCTGCGCTTCAACGGCATGTGGGCGCTGGCGATCTACGATACGACGACGGACGAGCTGTTCCTTGCCCGCGATCGCTTCGGCATCAAGCCGCTGCTGTATGCGCTATCGTCCGAGCGGTTCGTGTTTGCGTCCGAGCAGCGGGCCCTGGCGCGGAGCGGACTGATCGAGGCGTCGCTCGACATCGACGTGGCGCGGCGGCTGTTGCTTGACCCGTTCGGAATCGAGGGCAGCGAGCGGACGTTGTATTCGCAACTTCGTCGCCTGCAAGGCGGCCACTGCATGTGGTTGCGGCAGGGACGCGTGCAGGTCCGCCGCTGGTGGCGGACCGTGGACCATCTGCCCGATGTCCCGGGCACCGAAGCCGAGCGCGTCGAGCGCTTTCGCGACCTGTTCCAGGACTCCGTTGCGTTGCGGATGCGCAGTGACGTTCCGATCGGGACCTGCCTGTCCGGCGGTTTCGACTCATCCGCGGTGATCTGCGCCATGGCAACCCATGAGAAGGCCGGCATGGGGCCGCGTGACTCCACCGCCTGGCGGCACGCCTTTGTCGCGACCTTTCCCGGCGCCAGCAATGACGAGCGGCCGATGGCGGAGGAAGCGGCCGCCTGGGCCAAGGTGGCGCCGAGCTTCCTCGCGATCGGGCGCTCCGATGCGCTCACCGACCTCGACCGCATCCTCGACGACAATGACGACGTCTATATCGGGCTGCCGAGCGCGCCGTGGCTGATCTATCGCGAGCTCCGCCGCCAGAACGTCACCGTGTCGCTCGATGGCCATGGCGCGGACGAATTGATGGGCGCTTACCTTCAGGAAGGACAGTCGGCCGCGTTCCGGATCCGCAACGCTGCGGCTGCGCTGATGTCGCGATCGCAACTGGCGCAGCGCGGCATCGACTTCTTGCGGGCGCAGATGATCAGCCGCCAGGGCCACTATTTCCTGCGAGGAGGCCTGACTGCGATCCCTGCGGCGTTGCCGCTGGTCGCCGAGAACGATCGACTGCCGGATACGTGGGGTGCTCTGAACCGACGTCTCTACCGCATGTTCCACTCGACCACGCTGCCCACCATTCTGCGCAATTTCGACCGGCTCTCGATGGCGCATGGGATCGAGGTCCGCATGCCGTTCATGGACTGGCGGTTGGTGACCTATACGATGGCGCTGCCGGAAGCGAGCAAGTCGGCCGATGGCATGACCAAGGTGATTGCGCGTCAGGCGATGGCGAACCTGATGCCTGAGAGTATCCGCACCGCGCGCCGCAAGGTCGGCTTCAACTCGCCGATGCCGGAATGGCTGAATGGACCGTTGGCCGGTTGGACCGCGGCGCTGCTCGATCGGAAAGTCCCGGCCTTTGCCGAGTTCGTCGACGAAGGGCCGCTTCGAAAGGTGGTTAGCCACCTAACGGTAACGCAGCGCTGGGATTGGGAATCCGTTGGCCGGATCTGGCCATACCTGAACATGAAATGGCTGTTGGCAAGGTCCGCGTAAGCAATGCGTCTGTTCCAGAATAGCGGTCTCTATCCGTCCTATCTGCCGCGGCTGAATCAACTCGCGGCAAAGGCGTCGTCCTTCGCGGCACGGCGCGACGTGTTCCTGCACGATCGTTTTGGTGCGGCGCATTTTCTCAAGCCGGTGCTCGACGGCGCGCCCGAAGCCTTCTTCACCAATGGCGATGACCAGGCGCTGCAACGCCAGTGGGCGCGCGAGCAGGGCATTCAGGGGACCCCGACGCTCGAAGCCATCCTGCTCGCGCAGATCGAGCATCATGGAACCGAAGTGTTCTACAATCTCGACCCGGTGCGCTATCCGAGCGCGTTCATCGCCAAGCTTCCGGGCTGTGTGAAGAAGACGCTGTGCTGGCGCGCGGCGCCCTCGGGAAATGCCGATCTCACCGCTTATGGCGCGGTGCTTGGCAACTTCCCGTCGATCCTCCAGGCCTGGCGCGACAAAGGATGCCGGGCGGAGCTGTTCTTCCCCGCGATCGATCCTGTCATGGAGCAATACGGTCGCGGCGAGCGGCCGATCGACGTGGCGTTCGTCGGCGGATATTCGCGGCATCACAGCGCGCGGGGCCGAACGCTCGAACAGGTCGCGGCGCTCGCGGCCGACCGCAACATCGTGTTCTGCCTCGACGCGTCGCGGCTGACGCGGCTTGCCGAAAGCGCGCTCGGGCGATTGCTGCCGCTCGGCAAGCATCGGCGGCCCGACGTCATCGCGCGAATCGCGAGGCTGCCGCTGTTTGGCCGGGATCTCTACGAGCTGTTCGGGTCAGCGAAGATCGTGCTCAACGGTGCGATCGACATGGCCGGCAATGATCGCGGCAATATGCGCTGCTTCGAGGCGATGGGCTGCGGGTCGCTGCTGGTGTCGGACGCCGGAAACTATCCGGCGGCGATGCAGGACGGCGTCACGATGCGCACCTATGATGTTCCCGAGCGGGCCGTGGAGGCGATTTCCAGCAGCCTGCGGGACTGGCCGCAATGGGCCGGGATCGCCGCATCCGGCCGGGCGCGGGTGCAGGAGACCTACGGCAAGGCCTCGCAATGGGCGCAGTTTATCGATCTCGTCGCGCGGATTGAGCCGTGCTAGAGGGGGGCACAGAGCCGGCCAGCGGGCGGGCGATCGGGCCGAGATAATGTCTGCAAGTGACTTGATCCATCAGCTGAAATGGGCGGCCGACGGGCTTGCCGTGCCGTTGTTCAAGATGCGGCCACGGCCGTTCGGCCCGGGCTATCAGACGGTCAAGCGCGACACCATCACCGCGGCGATCGACGCGGGCCTGCTTCAGCCGGGAAAGGAGCTTCCGCCCGGCTACGGCATCGCCATGGACGAGCGCGTGGTCGAATATCCCTGGGTCTATGGCCGGTTGACCAACGTCGGCAAGATGCTGGACGCGGGCTCGACCTTCAATCACGATTTCCTGTTGCAGCGTCCGCCGTTCCGTGGCGCGGACCTCACCATCATGACGCTGGCACCGGAGAAGCGGTGCTATTGGCGTGACGGCTATTCCTATGTGTTCGGCGATCTCCGCCAGACGATGTTCGGCGACCACCTGTTCGATACCGTCGCCAGCATTTCCACGATCGAGCACATCGGCCTCGACAATCAGATGCTCTACACCGGCGATCCGCGCGACGCCGAGACCGACCGCGACGGCTTCGTCCCCGCGGTGAAGGAATTCAAGCGCATCCTCAAGCCCGGCGGGACCTGCCTGATCTCCGTGCCGTTCGGCAAGCGCGACAATCTCGGCTGGTATCAGGTGTTCGACCTCGCGATGATCGAGCGCATCATCGAGGCGTTCGGCGCGACATCGCACCAGGTCGACTATTTCGGCTATTCTCGGCAGGGCTGGTCGCGCCAAAGCGCCGAGGCACTCGCCGACGCCACCGTCTTCGACATCCATACCGGCAAGGGGCAGGGCAATGACCTCGCGGCGTCGTCGCGTGCCGTCGCGTGCCTGCAGTTGACGGCATGAATCTCGACTACCTGATCCAGCGCCTGATCGGTCGCGCGACCTGCCGGTTGCAGGCCGACGCAGCGCTCGGGCGCTCGGCCAGGATCCGAAACATCCGCGGCGATTCCGACAAGATCGTCGTCGGCCGCAACAGCCGTATCCTGGGCGAGCTGCTGACCTTCGCGCATGGCGGGGAGATCAAGATCGGCGAATGGTGCTATGTCGGCGAGGGCACGCGGATCTGGTCGGCGGCCTCGATCGAGATCGGCGACCGCGTGCTGATCTCGCATTCGGCGAACGTGTTCGACAATCTCACCCATCCGCTGCGGGCAGCGGAGCGGCACCGGCAGGTCCAGGACATTTTCACTCGCGGACATCCGAGCGACATCTCGCTTGATGAAGGTCCGGTGCGGATTCGCGACGATGCGTGGGTTGGCGCCGGCGCCATGGTGTTGCGTGGTGTGACGATCGGTCAGGGTGCGATCGTTGCGGCCGGCGCGGTGGTGACCCGGGATGTCGCGCCGTTCTCGATCGTGGCGGGCAATCCGGCCGTGCTGGTGAGGGAGCTTGGTCCCGATGAGCGGTGAGCGCAAGTTTACCACCTGGGAGGAAGCGGTGGTCTGGCTGCGCAATCAGCCGGACCAGCGCCAGCTCGTGCTCGACGCATTCTACGACGATCCCCTGGCTGACGCTGCTGAACGCTATTTCAGGAGCTCCGAGTGGCAGGCGGTCGCCGCGCTGCTGGCGGGCCGTTCCGGCGCCGCGCTCGACGTCGGGGCGGGTCGCGGCATTGCAAGCTACGCGCTCGCCCGCAACGGCTTTGATGTGACGGCGCTGGAGCCTGATCCGAGCGCGATCGTCGGCGCGGCGGCGATCCGGGATCTGGCGCAGCAGACCCGGCTGCCGATCCGGGTGGTCGAGGAATTTTCCGAGCGGCTGCCGTTCGACGATGCGACCTTCGATCTCGTGTTCGCCCGCGCCGTGCTGCACCATACGCGCGATCTCGAGGGCGCATGCCGGGAGATGTTTCGCGTGCTGCGGCCGGGCGGCATGCTGATCGCGGCGCGCGAGCATGTCATCAGCAAGGAAGCGGATCTGCCGCAGTTCCTCGCCCAGCATCCGTTGCATCATCTCTACGGCGGCGAACATGCCTTCCTGCTCGATCGCTACACCGGCGCACTGGCGAGCGCGGGATTTTCCGCGATCGACACGCTGGCGCCCCTGCAAAGCCCGATCAACCTGTTCCCATATACGCGGGAGACCCTGCGCGCCGCGATCGTGACCAGACTGTCGCAGAAGATTCCGGTGGCTCCGCTGTGGCGAGGTGCGCTGGCGTCGCGCCAGGTGTTCGGCTCGCTGCTGTCGATTGCCGAACGCTTCGACAACCGGCCTGGCCGGCTCTACTCCTTTGTCTGTCACAAGGCCTGAGCGATGATCGTCTGGGTCACAGGCGCGAACGGTTTCATCGGTCGCCATCTCGTGCAGGAACTGGCAGGAGCCGGCCATGCCGTGCACGGCGTCGGACACGGGGCGATTTCCGCAACGGAAGCGCGGCAGCTTGGCTTGCAGAGCTGGATCAACGGTGAGATCGACGCGGCCAATCTGAACGCGCTCGCGGCTGCGCATGGGCTGCCGGCGCGCGTCTTTCATCTGGCCGGCGGATCGTCCGTCGGCGTCTCGATCGAGCGGCCGTTCGAGGATTTTTCCCGAACCGTGGCGAGCACAGCGCGGCTGCTCGAATGGTTGCGGGGATCCGCGCCGGATTGCGCGGTGATCGCGGCATCGAGTGCGGCCGTCTATGGCGCCGACCATGCCGGGCCGATTGCCGAGAGTGCCGTCCCGGCTCCGATGTCGCCCTACGGGCAGCACAAATGGATGATGGAGCAATTGTGCCGCAGCTATGCGCAGTCGTTCGGCATCGATTGCAGCATCGTTCGACTGTTCTCGGTCTACGGCCCCAACCTGCGCAAGCAACTGCTCTGGGACATCTGCTCGCGACTGGCGGCCAAGGAGCCGGTGCTCACGCTCGGCGGGACCGGTAGTGAAATCCGTGATTGGACCGACGTTCGCGACGTCGCAAGGCTGCTTGCCGGTCTCGCGCAACCCTCCTCGCAGCAGACCTTCCGGATCATCAATGGCGGGTCGGGCCGAGGCACCAGCGTCGCCGACATCGCAGCCGGCCTCATCAAACTGTGGGGCGGCAACACGGTCGTGCGACACTCGGGAATAAGCCGGCCCGGCGATCCCGCGAGCTTGCTGGCCGACGATGCAACACTGCGCCAGATCGGCTTCGATTGGCGCATTGCGCTCGACCAGGGCCTTGCCGACTACGTGGCCTGGTTCAAGGGGCAGGCTTCGTGACACCCCGCCCGTTGCGGATCGCGTTCAATCATATTTCGCGACGGCTATGGGCCGGCGGCTACAATTATCAGCGTAACCTGTTCGCGGCGCTTGCGCGGTTCCAGCCCGGCGAGTTCGTTCCGGTGGTGTTTGCCGGAAATGGCGCCGACCAGAATGAACTCGCCGAGCTTGCCGCGATTTCCGCCGTCGAGGTCGTCCGATCGGACGCATTCGATGGCCAGCCGGGTCTGGCCGCGGCGCTGACACTTGGCCTTGATCGCGATGCCGCGGCGGCGTTTCGCGCCGCGCGCGTCGATGTCGTCGTTGAAGCGGCGCGCTTCTTCGGGTGGCGGCTGCCCATCCCGGCAGTGGCGTGGATCCCGGATCTGCAACATCGCTCACTGCCGCAGCTGTTTCCGAGGACGGCACGCTGGCGCCGCGAGATCGGCTTTCGCGTTCAGATCGCATCGGGGCGCGACATCATGCTGAGCAGCGAGAGCGCCTTGCGCGATTTCAGGGCGCACTACCCGCACGTTCGAAACCGGGTCAGCGTCGTTCGCTTCGCGACCCAGCCGCCCGCTGCGTTCCTGGACACCGACCCGTTGGACGTGATCGCGACGTATGGTCTGCCTCCCAACTATTTCTATCTGCCGAACCAGTTCTATCGCCACAAGAACCATCAGCTGGTGGTCGATGCGCTGACCATCCTGAAGCGTCGCGGGATCGATGTGGTGGTCTGTGCATCCGGCAGCACGGAAGACCGGCGCGAGCCGGGCTACTACGATCTGGTCAATTTCGAGATCCGGAAGCGCGGTCTCGACACGCACTTTCGCCACCTCGGCGTCATCCCGCTGCCCCACGTCTACGCGCTGTTGCGGGCCTGCACGGCGCTGCTGAACCCGTCGCGCTTCGAGGGTTGGAGCACGACGGTCGAGGAGGCGAAATCGTTCGGCGTTCCCTTGATCCTGTCCGACATCGACGTGCACCGGGAGCAGACCGCGGGCGCCGCCCGCTATTTCGGCGTCGACGATGCCGACGCGTTGGCGCATCACCTGATGCAGGCGTCGCAAGAGGCTCGTGGAGCTGTCGTTCGAAACCTCGTTCCGCATCAGGATGACAATGTCAGCGCATTCGCGGCGAGTTTCGCGGCCACGATGCGACAGGCGGTCGCCAAATCAGAACGCTAGACACGCAACTCGCCGTATCGCGCCACCCGGTGAGGTTGACGTTCATCGCGTGAACGGGGTAGAGGTGGGACCAGAGACGGATCGGATTCAGGCCTTGGCGGCTCGAATGCGCGTGCGCTCGAATTGTCCACGAAACCCAGGCGAACACAGGTTAGTCAGACGTGTGCGGCATATTCGGCCTCATCGCCAAGAACGGGTCCGTTGATGCTGATCAGGTCGATCGACTGACCGATCTCGTCGCGCACCGCGGTCCGGATGGTCGCGGCGTCAGGATCAATGGCAATGTCGGGTTAGGGCACCGGCGGCTTGCGATCATCGATCTGACCGAAGATGGCGCGCAGCCGATGCGCGACCGGCTGCTCCCGATCTGGATCACGTATAACGGCGAGATCTACAATTACCTCGAGCTTCGCGCCGAGCTGGAGGCGCTCGGACATGTCTTCCACACTGCCTCCGACACCGAGGTTCTGTTGGCGGCCTATGTCCGCTGGGGGGAGAGCTGCCTCGATCGCTTCAACGGCATGTGGTCGTTTGCGATTCACGACGAGCGCGACAACACGCTGTTCTGTGCGCGAGATCGGTTCGGCGTCAAGCCGTTCTACTTCACGGACACGCCGACGCAGTTCGGCTTCGGCTCGGAGATCCGCCAGCTGCTTCCGTTGATCGGGCGTTCGATCGCGGACGATGATCTCGTCAGTGATTTTCTGGTCTGCGGTTTGAGTGATCACACCAACCGGACCTTCTTCAAGGGCATCGAGAAGCTGCCGCCCGGACACAAGATGCGGGTCGACGTTTCGACCGGCCGGATCGCGATAGAGCGCTACTATTCGCTGGCGCCGCGCGCGGCCGTGACCGACGAGCAGGATGCCGCAAGGTCGCTGGCCGAGCTGCTGGACGACGCGACACGGCTGCGGCTGCGCTCGGACGTGCGCGTCGGCACTTGTCTGTCGGGAGGGTTGGACAGTTCCAGCGTCGCGACGCTGGCTGCGAAGCGCTATGCGGCGAATTCCAACGAGCGCTTTTTTGCCATCACGGCCGTCAGCGAGCAGGCAGCGAACAACGAGGAAGCCTACGCGGCTGATGTCGTGGCCAAGGCCGAACTGAACTGGTTACGCACCAAGCCGAGCTACGAGGATTTCGCCTCGACCGCAGAAGCCCTGCTCGACGTGCAGGAAGAGCCGTTCGGCGGCCCCTCGATCATGATGCAATACGAGGTGATGAAGACGGCGCGCGCGAACGGCGTCATCGTGCTGCTCGATGGCCAGGGCGGTGACGAGACGCTGCTCGGCTATCACCGCTATTATGCAGCCTGGCTCCGCGATCGGCTCGATCACGCCGGCATCGGCGGATTTCTCTCGGCCTTTCGTGCCGCCATGCAGGCCGGCGTTTCGGCGCGTCGCCTGTTGATGTACCTGTTCGGCGCCAGCTCGGCGGCGCTGCGGGCCGTATATTATCGCTGGCAGTACGCCTTCCTGAAGCGCCCGGACCTGCCGGAGTGTCTTCGCCGATTCGCGCGTGAGACGCGCGATGCGCAGCAAATGCAGGTGCTGGAGATTACCGAAACCAATTTGCCGATGTTGCTGCGTTTCGAGGACAAGAACTCGATGCGGTTCGGCATCGAGACGCGGTTGCCGTTCCTGGACTATCGATTTGTCGAATTCGCGTTGAGTCTGCCGACCCGCATCAAGCTGAACCACGGCTGGACGAAATGGCCGCTCCGCGCCGCGATGGAGGAGGCGCTTCCGGCCAGCATTTCCTGGCGCAAGGACAAGATCGGCTTTGCCGCTCCCGATCAGATCTGGCTCAACCGGCACTCGCCTGCGATGTATGAGAAGGTGATCGGCAGCGCGTTGCTTGCCCGCTATGTCGACATCACCGCGGTGAAGCGCAGGTTCCACCGGCTCGACCTTGGGATGCGCTGGCGGCTCTATTGCGTGGCGCTTTGGGGGGAACGCTTCGGGGTTGGAGCCCCATGAAGGTCTGCATGCTGTCGAGTGTCCATTCCGCCAACGACATTCGAATTGTTGAGAAGGAGGCGCGAAGCCTGTCCGAGGCCGGTCATGACGTGACCGTGGTGGCGCGGCCGCCGCGCCCGAGCGACCCGGGACGCATCGCATTCAAGTTGATCGAGACGCCGCCGGTTGCGCGATGGAAGCGTCCCTGGGTCGCGGGGAGGGCAGCGATTGCGCTGGCCCATGCGGCTGGAGCCGACGTCGTGCAATTCCACGATCCCGAGCTGATACCGTTCGCGTTGCGGCTCAGGACGCGCGGCTGCAAGGTGATCTATGACGTCCACGAGGACGTGCCGTCGGATATCCATTCCAAGCGCTGGATCTGGCCGTGGATGCGGCCTTCCGTGGCGCGCGCGATGGAACTGGTGGAGCGAAACGCCGCGCGGCACTTTGATGCGATCGTGGCCGCGACGCCGGCGATCGCCGCTCGCTTCCGTGCTTATGGTGCCGATGTCACGGTGGTCCGGAACACCGTGCGGCTGGACGAATTCATCGCGCCGACGGCGACGACCGCGCGGCGACGGCAGGCGGTCTATGTGGGGCGCACCAGCTTCGATCGCGGGCTGGTCGAGATGGTGGAGGCATGCGCCGCGGTGCGGCTGCCGCTGGTGCTCGCGGGAACCATCGGCCACGAGGAACAAGCCTGGCTTGAGAAATCATCCGCGGACGTGTCATACAGGGGCACGCTCGGACGCGGCGAGATCGCGACGCTGCTGAACGAAAGCCTCATCGGACTCAATCTGCTGCTGCCCGAACCGAATTATTTGCTGTCACTTCCAACCAAGCTTTTTGAATACATGGCCGCCGGGCTACCTGTCGTTTCCAGTGATCTGCCGAAATCCAAGGAGATCGTCGAGGCGGCGGGATGCGGCTTTGTCGTGTCGCTCGATGATCGCGCGGCCTTGCTGGATTGCCTCGCCAGGCTCGCCGACGATCCTCGACGTGCGATCGAACTTGGATTGGCGGGGCGGGCGGCGGTCTCCGAAAAGTTCAACTGGCAGCACGATGCGGCGGAGCTCAACCGGCTCTACCGGCGATTTGCCGCGCCCGGTGGCGCGGCATGAACATCTGGCTGCTGCATCCTTTCGCCGGCGGTCCGGGGCTCGGCCGTCACTATCGTCCGTTCTGGCTGGCGGACGCCTGGGGGAAGATGGGCCATCGGGTGGTGATCGTCAGCGCCGCCTTCCATCATCTGCACAGGCAGCCACGCGCGCCGGGGCCGCAGCGGATCAATGACGTCGACTTCTGGTTCCTCGACACGCCGCGCTACGGCAATGGCAGCCTGGGGCGGCTTCGCAACAATCTGAGCTTTGGCCCGGCGGTAAGCTCGGCAGCGTCAACAATCGCCGCGCAGTTCGGCAAGCCGGATCTGATGATCGCGTCGAGCCCGCATCTGTTTTTCATCGCGGCGGCGCATCAGCTCGCGCGGCGTTACGGTGCCAGGTTCTGGCTCGAGATCCGCGACCTCTGGCCGGAGAGCATCATCGCGCTTGGGATGACGCCTGCATGGCATCCCCTGACGAAGCTGCTCGGCTGGAAGGAGCGTGCCGCCTATCGCGCGGCCGATCGCGTGATCTGTCTGCTGGCCGGAGCGGAAGCCCACATGCGCGCACGCGGTCTCGCGGCCGGCAAGTTCCTGTGGATACCCAACGGGGTGTCCGACGACGAAATCCAGAACGCGCTTACAATCGAAAGTCTTGCTCATCCGCTGATCGATCGCATCAATGTGCTCAAGCAGCAGGGCAGGCGCGTCGTGCTCTACGCCGGCGGCATGGGTCCGCCGAATGCCGTGGAAGCCATTCTCGACGCAGCTTCCATCCTCGGCAAGGCGAGCCCTGAGATTCATTTCGTGATGATCGGTTCCGGCACCTCGCGGGCCGCGCTCAAGCAGCGGGCTGCCACGCTCGCCAACGTCGAGTTTCATGATGAAGTCGAGCGATCGGTCGTGCATGGCATGCTGCATGCTTCCGATTGCGCGGTCGTCGCCTTCCACAAGAACGCGCTCTATCACCACGGCATCAGCCCCAACAAGCTGTTCGACTATTGCCTGTTCGCCCCGCGCAGCGTCATCGCTTGCGAGGCGCGGGCGCTTGCCGGGCTCGAGGATCTGGTGACTGCACGATGTGCACCGGACGATCCCAATGCGCTCGCAGCGGCATTGCGCGCCGCCTTGGAGGGGCCGGCTCGCCAACGGGACGATCGCGTCGCCGTCGCGCGGCGCTACAGCTATTCGGCGCTGGCGGCGCGATATCTGGCCGGAACCACGTGATCGAGCCTGCACTGTGGCCGTCCCGACACACGGGCTTGAACAAAATATCTTTAAAATCAATCTGTTGCCATGTTCATTGCGTGAACGAATCTGCTTGACGTTCATCAAGTGAACGCGCTATCAGCCGCTCCAGCGGGGATAGGCGTGATGGCAGGTACTCTACCGACGGATGAGAATGACAGCGACCGGCTGGTGCTTGGGCTGCTCACCTCTCTCGAGGCGGATGGCGCGCAATCGCAGCGGCGGATCGCGGCTGAACTCGGCGTCGCGCTCGGCCTGGTCAACGCGTATCTGAAGCGGGCGATCAAGAAGGGCTTCGTCAAGGTCGGGTCGGCGCCGGCGCGACGCTATGCCTATTACCTCACCCCACAAGGCTTCTCCGAGAAATCGCGACTGACCGTTCAGTTCCTGACCGATTCCTTTTCGCTGTTCCGCAAGGCGAAGGAGGAATATGGCAAGCTGTTCGAGCGCGCCCAGGCTCTTGGCTTCAGGCGGATCGTGCTCGCCGGGCAGTCGGACCTTTGCGAAATCGCGGTCCTGTGCGCGGTCGACGGGCCGATCTCGATCCTTGCCATCGTCGATCCGGACGCGACCGCGAGCCGGTTCGTCGGTGTCAAGGTGGTCTCGTCCTATGCGCTGGTGGGCGAGCCGTTCGACGCGGTTGTCGTGACCCATCTGACGGCGGCGCGGAGTGTGTTCGACCAGGCGGTCAGCAATTTCGGCACCGAGAAGGTGCTCGCGCCGGACCTGCTGGGCCTGCGTCCCAAACAGCCGCTGGGAGCGTGATGGCGATGCAGTCCGGTTCCCGCTGGTATGTGGTGCAGACGCAGGTCAATGCCGAGACAAAGGCGGCGGCCGGCCTCGTGCGGCAGGGGTTTTCGACCTACCTTCCGCGCTATCAGCGACGTCGCAGCCATGCGCGGAAGGTCGAGATCGTGTCGCGACCGCTGTTCCCGCGTTACCTCTTTGTCGCGATCGACGTTGCCGCGCAGCGCTGGCGCGCCATCCAGTCGACGCTCGGTGTTTCGCATCTCGTGTGTGTCGGAGATCGGCCCGCTGCGGTGGAAAACGGCATCATCGATGCGTTGAGGGCGCGCGAGGACGAGGCCGGATTCATCAAGCTGGCGCGCGGACCGGCATTCTCGCCGGGCGACAAGGTGCGGATCACCGAAGGCGCGTTTGTCGACAGTCTTGCGCTCGTGGAGGACGCCAGCGATCACCATCGCGTGGCTGTTCTGCTCAATTTGCTCGGCCGCAAGGTCCGGGTTCTCGTCGGAGCGGACCTGATCGCTGCGGCTTGAGTGCGTCTGCGGCCTGGCAGGCGTGATGGATATGTTTCGGCTTGGGTGTGACGTTCGATTCACCCCGAGTGCGGTAGCTTGCCTGAAGCAAACAGAACGTTCGAAAGAGGGATTTCATGACGAACTACGCGCTGATCGGGGCGGCCGGCTACATCGCGCCGCGGCACATGCGGGCGATGGCCGATACCGGCGGCAAGCTCGCGGTGGCCTACGATCCGAACGACTCCGTCGGAATCATGGACAGCCATTTTCCCGATGCCGAGTTCTTCACGGAGTTCGAGTTGTTTGACCGATACGTCGGCGCGATGCAGCGTGACGGCAAGAAGATCGACTACATGACGATCTGCTCGCCGAACTATCTTCACGATGCGCATTGTCGCTTCGCGCTGCGCTCCGGGGTGGACGCCATCTGCGAAAAGCCGCTGGTCCTCAATCCCGGCGATATCGACGGGCTGGCGGCGATTGAACGGGACACCGGCCGGCGTATCTCCACAATTCTGCAATTGCGCCTGCATCCGGCGATCATTGCGCTTCGCGATCGCTTCGCGAATTCGCAGAAGCGCCACAAGGTCGAGCTCACCTACATCACATCGCGGGGGCGCTGGTATCACACCTCCTGGAAGGGTGTTGACGCGAGGTCCGGAGGCGTCGCCACCAATATCGGGGTGCACTTCTTCGACATGTTGAGCTTCGTGTTCGGGCCCGCCAGCCGCAGCGAGGCGCATTTGCGCGAAGCGGAGAGGGCTGCGGGCTCGCTGGAATGCGAGCGCGCTGACGTAAGCTGGTTCCTGTCCCTGGACCGCAACGACTTGCCCGATGCCGTGAAGGGCAAGAAGACAACCTATCGCTCCATCACCGTCGACGGCGAGGAGGTCGAGTTCTCCGAAGGTTTCACCGACCTCCACACCAGGAGCTATGAGGAAATCGTCGCCGGTCGCGGTTTCAGGCTCGACGAAGTCCGCCCCTCGATCGATATCGTTTCCACTTTCCGGACGGCGCCGATCGTCCGCAGTAATGGCGTTCACGCCTTTGCCCAGAAGGCGATGCACAAATGAGCGAGATGCGCGAAGACCCGCGTTTCCCTGGCGTCTTGATCCATCAGTCGAGCTACGTCGACGATGGCGCAGTCCTTGGGCGCGGCACCAAGGTCTGGCATTTCTGTCATATCCTGCCTCGCACGATCATCGGCGAGAATTGCTCGATCGGGCAGAACGTCATGATCGGCCCCAATGTCACGATCGGGAACGGCTGCAAGATCCAGAACAACGTCTCGATCTATGATGGCGTCGAGCTCGCGGACGACGTGTTTTGCGGTCCGAGCTGCGTCTTCACGAACGTCAACAATCCGCGCGCAGACGTTTCGCGGAAAGACGAATTCCGCAAGACGCCGATCGGGCGCGGCACCAGCATCGGCGCCAACGCGACGATCGTGTGCGGACATTCGCTGGGCGAATACTGCTTCATCGGGGCCGGTAGCGTCGTCACGAAGGATGTACCTGCTTTCGCGCTGATGGCGGGAAACCCCGCCAGACGGATCGGCTGGATGAGCAGGGTGGGCGAGCGGCTTGGCGCGGATCTGGTGTGTCCGCGATCCGGGGAATCTTATGTCGAGATCGATGGCCGATGCTTTCCGGAAACGCCCGGCCGGAATTGATTGTTAAGCTGTGCGAATCCTCATCCTGCACGAACTTGACAATCTCGCCTCGGCGCGGCGCACGTCGATCAATCACGCATTTGCGCTCGTCAAGTATGCACCCGAGCATGAGTATACGCTGCACAGCGCTCGGCAACCCGTTACGGCACGTCTCCGCGAACAGGCTTTCGATGTCATCATTCTCGACACCACGTTCCTGTGCTGGAGATGGGCGAGGCCGAAGTCGCTGTGGCTCGACCGACTGCTGGACGCCTACGACTTCGTCGCACGGTCGGATGCCGTAAAGGTCGCGCTGCCTCAAGACGAGTACGATCACACCGAGATACTCGACGCCTGGCTCGCAGACTGGAAAGTCGATCTGATCTATTCCGCATGCTACGACCATCATCACGAGTTCTATCCTCGCGCGGGCAAGAGCGCGCGGGCGCTGGAGGCGCTCACGGGATACGTTGACGACGCCGATATCGGCCTGATGCAGCGGTTTGCTGTACCGTTCAGGGACAGGAAGATCGACGTCGGCTATAGAGCCAGGGCTCTGCCAGCTTATTTTGGTCGGGTCGGACAACTGAAGGCTGAACTGGGCGATCGCTTCCGTTCGAGAATGGCTGATCGCAAGCTCCATCTGGATATCTCGACACAGGCGCGCGACGCGCTGGTTGGCGACGCTTGGCTCCGATTTCTGGGTAACTCCAAATTCACCCTTGGCTGCGAGAGCGGAAGTTCGCTGCTGGATGCCAGGGGAGAAATCAGGGAGCGCGTGGAGCGGCAACTTCAGCGCAACCCGAAGGCAAGCTTTGAAGAACTGGAACGGACGTGCTTTCCAGGTCAGGATATGAGGCAGGTGTTCACCGGGGCAGGCCCGCGGCTGTTTGAGGCCGCGATCGCGCGGTCCTGTCAGATCCTGACGCCGGGTAACTATGCCGGTGTCCTGAACCCGGGAGAGCACTACATCGCACTCGCGCCTGATTGCTCGAATGCGGATAGTGTCTACGAGCAGATGCAGGACGACGATGCCAACGAGGCGCGGATCGAGGCGTGTTATCGTGCCTTGGTCGACGATCCGAAGTTCCGCTATAGGAATTTCGTGGCGGGTCTGCTGGCTGAAATCCGTGATGCTGCGGTCAGGAAGGGGCGGCGGCTTCCTGACTGCGGTCCGTCATCGGGTGCGATCGCAGGCGAACTTGCCTTACGGGAATCGTTTACCCGTGCTGTGCTTCGAGCCCATCAGCATCACATCGAGGATGTGAAGGAAATCAGGTTGCTGCCTAATTTTCTTCACGCGGTCGTGGTTGCGGTTGTCCGTCGAATGATGTCGTTTGCGCGTAGAATTCGCGGATAGCATCAACGTTTTGGCGACCCTGAATATCGAGGTTTTCTGACTTCATGTGTGGCATTGCAGGATTTGTATCTCTGTCCGGTCATCCCGTTGCGAGGAGTGCTGCGTCGCTCGACGCGATGGGCCGCTTGATTGCCCATCGTGGACCTGATGGTTCGGGACAATGGAGCGATGAGGCCGGCGGCGTTGGACTGGTTCATCGCCGGCTCGCAATCATCGATTTGACGCCCGCCGGTGCCCAGCCCATGAAGGGGGGCAACGGCACCGTGATTTCCTACAACGGGGAAATCTACAACTTCGTAGAACTTCGTGAGCAGCTCTCGGACGGCTGGACGTTCGTCTCTCATTCGGACACCGAGGTGATCCTGGCCGCCTACAGCAAATGGGGCGAGAGCTGCGTCGATCATCTGCGCGGGATGTTTGCGTTTGCGATCTGGGACGATCGAAACAAGAGACTGTTCGCCGCTCGCGATCGGTTCGGCATCAAGCCGTTCTACTACACGGTGCAACAGGGCGTCCTCTACTTCGCGTCGGAGGCCAAGGCGCTGCTGCCGTTCCTGCCCGATATCGAAACCGATGCCGGCGCGTTGAGTGAGTACCTGACCTTCCAGTACACCATCGGCAAGAAGACGCTCTTCAAGGGGATATCCGCCTTGCTGCCAGGGCATCTGCTTCGGGTCGAGGGCGGAGATATTCGGACGTCTCGGTACTGGGACGTGCAATACGACGTCGACTTTGATCGTAGCCCGATGTATTTCGAGCGGCGCTTCACCGAGTTGCTGTCCGACTCGATGCGGGTGCATCTGCGCTCCGACGTCCCGGTCGGCGGTTACGTGTCAGGAGGTCTCGACTCCAGTCTTGTCGCGCTCATGGCCGCCAAACTGGATCACCGCAGTCGTGATGCGTTTCACGGGCGCTTTCTCGAGTTTCCCGGATATGATGAGAGCGGCTATGCCAAGACGGTGACGGAGATGGCGGACATGTCGCTCCACATGGTCGACATCACGGCCGCCGACTTCCGCAACAGCATCGCCGACGTGATCTACCACCTCGACTTCCCTGTCGCCGGGCCGGGGTCGTTTCCGCAATACATGGTGTCCGCGCTCGCGGCGAAGAACGTCAAGGTGGTACTCGGCGGGCAGGGCGGAGATGAACTGCTCGGCGGTTATGCGCGCTATCTGGTCGCCTATTTTGAGCAATGCATCAAGGCGGCGATTGACGGCACCTATCAGAGTGGCCACTACGTGGTCACGATCGAGTCCATCGTGCCCAATCTGGGTCTGCTTCGAGAATACAAGCCCATGATCAAGGAGTTCTGGCGCGGTGGCTTGTTTGAGGATCTCGATCGCAGGTACTTTCGCCTGGTCGATCGTTCGACCGACATGGTCGGCGAGGTCGATTGGAGCGGGCTGAACAAGGAGGCGGTCTTCGAGTCTTTCCGCGCTATCTTCAACAACCAGGAGAATGTGCGGAAGGAAGCCTACTTCGACAAGATGACGCACTTCGACTTCAAGTGCCTGTTGCCGGCGTTGCTTCACGTCGAGGACCGTATGAGCATGGCGCATGGGCTGGAGAGCCGCGTGCCGCTGCTGGATCATCCGCTCGTGGAATTTCTCGCTACCGTGCCGGCCGACGTGAAGTTCATGGGTGGGCAAATGAAGCAACTGATGAAGACGGCCTATCGCGACACGCTTCCGAAGGCGCTATTGGAGCGGCGTGACAAGATGGGATTCCCGGTGCCGCTGAAGGAATGGTTCGATGGCGAACTGAAGAACTTCGTGCTGGATATCTTTGATGAGCAGCGGATGAAGCATCGTCCCTTCTTCAACAGCGACGTCGTCCTCTCTGGTTTTGGCGGGCAATCTCGCTTCTCAAGAAAAACCTGGGGCCTGCTCAGTCTGGAGCTGTGGCACCAGCGTTTCCACGACCGGGCGGACGAGTTCCGCGCGATGGTCAAGGCATAAACTTCTCAATCTGGATGGTGGCTATGAAGATTTTTGTAACCGGCGGAGCCGGGCAGGTCGGATCGACGGTCATTGACATGCTGTTGTCGCGCGGCGACACGGTCGTTGCGATCGACAACTACACAACCGGCAGGGCCGACAACCTCACCAAGCATGAGAATTTGACCCTGGTCGAAGACACCATCGCAAACGCCGAGGTGATCGATCGACTGTTCTCCGATTTCCGCCCGGAGGTCGTGATTCACACTGCCGCGTCCTACAAGGATCCGGAAGACTGGAGCAGTGATGCGCTGGTGAATGCGGTCGGCACGGCCAATGTCGCGAAGGCCTGCAAGACCTTCGGCGTATCCCGTCTCGTCTACTTCCAGACTGCGCTTTGCTACGGTACCAAGCCGCTCCAGTCGCCGATTCAGCTTGACCATCCCATCAATCCCGTCAATTCCAGCTACGCCATCTCGAAGACCGCCGGCGAGAATTACGTGCAGTTCTCCGGAGTGGAATGGGTAACGTTCCGCCTTGCCAACGTGATCGGGCCGCGAAACGTGTCGGGGCCGCTGCCGATCTTCTACGGGCGGCTTGCGAAGGGGCAGAAGTGCTTCGTCACCCCGGCGCGCCGCGACTTCTGCTATGCCGGTGATCTCGCCCGCGTCGTCGTCAAGGCCGCCGATGGCGTCGGCCGCGGCACCTATCACTTCTCCTCCGGCAAGGACGTCGCCATCAAGGAGCTCTACGATTCCGTGGTGCGGGCCATGAAGATCAACGACTATCCGGAGCCCGAGGTGAAGCCGCTCGGCCCGGACGACGCGCCTTCGATCTTGCTCGACCCGTCCCGCACGTTCAAGGATTTCGGTGACGTCGAATTCACGTCGCTGGACGAGATCGCCCGCCTGTCGGTCGAGCGCTGGGAGAAGGAAGGCGTCGTCGGTGGCTATACGCACCTGAAGGAAGCGCGTGCGGAAATCCGCACCTGATCGGAACGGCAAGATGCGCATCATCATCACTGGCGGCGCGGGCTGCCTCGGCTCGAACCTGATCGAGCACTGGCTGCCGCAGGGCCACGAGATTCTCGTGATTGACAATTTCGCCACCGGCAAGCGCGAGGTTGTGCCCGCGCTTCCGGGCTTGACCTTGATCGAGGGGTCGATCGTCGATCGGGATCTCGTCGCTTCGGCGTTCGAGAAATTCCGACCCACGCACGTCGTGCATTCGGCGGCTTCCTACAAGGATCCGGCGAATTGGCGCGAAGACATCGCGACGAATGTCGACGGCACCGTGAACGTGATCGATGCGGCGCGTGCCGCCGGCGTGGGCCGGATCCTGAACTTCCAGACCGTGCTGTGCTATGGCCGGCCGGAAACCACGCCGATCCCGGTCGAGCATCCGCTGCGGCCGTTCACCAGCTACGGAATCTCGAAGGTAGCCGGTGAACAATATCTGGCGATGAGCGGCCTGCCCTACATGTCGCTGCGGCTCGCCAACGTGACCGGGCCTCGTCTGGCGATCGGTCCGATCCCGACCTTCTACAAGCGCCTCAAGGCAGGGCAGGGCTGTTTCTGCAGCGATGCGCAGCGCGACTTCCTCGACATGTCCGACTTCCTGGCCGCGGTCGATCTCGCGATGGCCGAGCAGGCGCCGACCGGGGTCTTCAACGTCTCGAGCGGGATCGGCCACTCGATCAAGGAAATCTACGACCTCGTGCGGTCCCACCTCGGACTGCCGGCCGATCCCGACGTGAAGGTAGTGCCGGTCGGCGATGACGACGTACCGTCCGTCGTTCCGGATCCGAGCCGGACCCGCGCGTTGCTCGGATGGCAGGCCAAGGTGCCGTTCGATGAGACCATTCGGCGTCTCCTTGCATGGTACGACGCCCATGGCGTGAGCGATGTCTATAGTCACCTGGCGGCACCAAAGAGCTGATCATGAAGTCATTCAACGGATCGACCATACTCGTCGTCGGCGGAGCCGGGTTCGTCGGCTCAAATCTCGTCCGGCTGCTGCTCGAGCAAGCGCCGGCCAAGATCATCGTCGTAGACAATCTTCTGTCGGCAGACGCCTCGAACGTGCCGGGAGATCCCCGGATCCAGTTCGTGTCGCGTCCGATCACCGATGACGCCGTGCTCGCCGCATTGCCCGAAGATCTCGACTTCGCGTTCCATCTGGCGTGTTTCCACGGCAACCAGTCGTCGATTGCCGATCCGATGGCGGATCACGACAACAACACGCTGACCAGCCTGAAGCTGTTCGAACGGCTCAAGGGCATCCGCTCGCTGCGGAAGGTGGTGTATGCTGCGGCGGGTTGCGCGGTGGCCGAGAAGACCTTCGATGGCGCGTCGGCGACGACGGAGGATGCTCCGGTCTCGCTGTACCACGACAGCCCCTATTCGATCTCCAAGCTGATCGGGGAGATGTACGGCAACTACTATTTCTCCCGCTACAAGCTGCCCTTCGTGAAGGCGCGATTCCAGAACGTCTATGGTCCGGGCGAGATACTGGGAGCCGGGCGCTGGCGCGGCACCGTTCACACGGTCTGGCGGAACGTCACCCCGACCTTCATCTGGAAGGCGCTCAACGACGAAGCACTTCCCGTCGAGAATGGCGGGATCGCGTCCCGCGACTTCATCTATGTCGAGGACATGGCGCGGGGATTGATGGCTTGCGCGCTCTCGGGCGATCCCGGCGAGATCTACAATCTTGCCTCGGGCGTCGAGACCAGCATCCTCGAACTGGCGAAGCGGGTGAACGCGATCACCGGCAACCAGACGCCGATCGCGCTGACGCCGGCGCGTGACTGGGACAGGTCGGGCCAGCGCTTCGGTGATCCCGCGAAGGCGCGCGAGAAGCTCGGGTTCGCGGCGAGCGTCGCGCATGAAGAGGGCCTGCGGCGGACCGTTGCGTGGACGCGGGAGAACCGCGAACGCATCCTCGGCTGCATGCGCAACCACGTTGCGCATGTGCCCGACGTCGCGAAGTATTCCTGATGTCTGTCAAAATTCTCACTGTGGTCGGCGCGCGACCGCAGTTCATCAAGGCCGCAGCGGTCAGCCGGGCCATCCGCGAAACTGATGGATTGGCGGAAGTGATGATTCACACCGGCCAGCATTTCGACGCAAACATGTCCGACCTGTTCTTCGAGGAATTGTCTATCCCGAAGCCGAAGCATCATCTGGACATCAACGGCGGCGGCCACGGCGACATGACCGGGCGAATGCTGATGGCGATCGAGCCGATCCTGCTTGCCGAAAAGCCGGACTGGGTTGTGGTGTATGGCGACACAAACTCGACGCTGGCCGGCTCGCTGGCCGCGGCCAAGCTTCACATTCCGGTCGCCCATGTCGAGGCGGGGCTCCGGTCCTTCAATCGGCGGATGCCCGAAGAGCTGAACCGGATCGTCACGGATCATCTCTCGACGCTGCACCTCTGCCCCACCGCGACGGCTATCGCGAACCTCGCGGCCGAGGGGGTGACCAAGGGCGTACATCACGTCGGCGACGTCATGTACGACGCCACCATGTTCGCTCTCGAGAAGGCCGAGACCGGCTCCAATATCCTGGCCGAGCTGCAACTCAAGCCCGGGCAATATGCGCTCGCGACCGTGCACCGTGCCGAGAATACGGACGACTCGGAACGGCTGCGCGACGTCGTTCAATTCCTGCTCGAGCAGGCGCGCGGCCGCACCGTCGTGCTGCCGCTGCATCCGCGAACCCGGCACGCCGCGGCGCGGCTCGGTGTGAGTCTGGACGGGCTCCGCATCATCGAGCCGGTCGGCTATCTCGACATGGCGAAGCTGCTGCATCACGCCACCGAGGTGTATACGGACTCTGGCGGCCTGCAGAAGGAAGCCTACTTCCATCGTGTGCCCTGCATAACGCTGCGCGACGAAACCGAGTGGACCGAGACGGTCGCAAACGGCTGGAACCGACTCTGGAAGGGACCGGCCCATCTGGCGCGGAACGACATCGCGGATTACGGGCAGGGACGGGCAGCATTCGAGATCGCGGAGCTGCTAAGGGGGCACCCTTTGGCCGGATCCCGTAACCATTAGATCCATGGCAGGCCGCGGCTTGCGAGCGAGAAAAGAGCGCTGTTCCTGCCGATGTAGAAACAGGGCGCGGGAGTTGTGACCAGTGGCAATATCGAGACTATTCCGGTGGGCTGCAGACGGGTTGAATGATCTGCATGCAGGTATCGGATACTGGCGAGTAAGCTATCTGATGGGCGTTCGGGATATCAGGCAGCGCTACGCCCGTTCCCGCATCGGGCAATTCTGGCTGACGTTGTCGACCGGTATCATGGTTGGTGCCCTCGGATTCGTCTGGTCAGGACTATGGAAGGTTTCGGTCGGCGAACTGCTGCCGTTCGTGGCCATCTCGATCGTCGTCTGGAATCTGATCTCCGGCACGCTCAGTGAAGCTGCGGCGATATTTCCGGCGACGGGATCGATGTTTCTCAACCAAGGCATGAGCTTCTCGACCGCGATCTACGGACTGATCTGGAAGAACGTCCTGATTTTTCTGCATAATCTTCCAATCATCGCATTGACGATGATTGTCTTCTGGATTCCCGTCAGGCTGGATGTGCTGTTGGTTATTCCGGGGATGATCCTGGTTCTGCTTACGCTTGCTTGGGCGAGCTATGTGATCGGCATCGCTTGCCTGCGCTTCCGCGACCTGACGCAGTTGGTGCAGAGCGCGCTGCTGATCGCATTCTTTGTGACGCCGGTGATGTGGAAGCCCGCGCAAATGGGCGCCGAAAAGGCGTATCTCCTAAGCTTCAATCCTTTCGCAGCGATGCTGTCGGTGATCCGCAAACCTCTGCTTGGAGAGATGCCGACCGCCCAGGAGTGGATACTTGCCACCGCGATCGCGCTGGGTGGATTTCTCGTGGCTCTGCCGCTGGTAGGCTATTGCCGGCGTCGCATCATCTATTGGATTTAGCTGACATGGCAAAGATTACCGTTCGAGATGTCAGCATCACTTTTCCGATTTTTTCAAATCACACCCGTTCGCTCAAGACCGTGGTGCTTTCCCATCTCGGCGGCAGCCTTGCCGAGCACAATCGAACTGTTGTTGTGAAGGCGCTCCGAAATATCTCCCTCGAACTGAACGACGGAGACCGGCTCGGCATCGTCGGCCACAACGGAGCGGGAAAAACCACGTTCTTGCGATTGGTTTCCCGTGTCTATCCTCCGGTCGAGGGTTCGATTGAGATTGAAGGCAAGGTATCTTCCTTCACCGATATTGCGCTCGGTATGGATCCCGAGTCCACTGGGTGGCAGAACATCATCTTTCGTTGCGTGTTTCTGGGACTGTCGTTCGCGGAGGCCAGGGAGCTGGCGCCTTCTATCGGGGAGTTCTCCGAACTCGGTGAGTATCTTGACTTGCCCGTCCGGACGTATTCGAGCGGCATGTTCATTCGTCTGGCTTTCGCAATCTCGACGGCGGTTCAGCCGGATATCGTCGTGATGGACGAAATGATCGGAGCAGGAGACCAGAGTTTCATTGAAAAGGCGCGCAAGCGCGTCGACCAACTCCTGCAACGCGCGCGAATCCTGATCCTGGCGTCGCATAGCGAGCCGATCATTCGGGGGTTCTGTAACAAGGTGCTCTGGCTGGAAAAGGGCGCCGTTAGAATGTTCGGAACCACCGACGAGGTGATGACCGGGTATCTTCAATCGCCTCAGTGAGACAGCGGACAGGGCTGGTCCGTGAACCCGGACAGCCGTTTTCGACTTCGCCCTGATCTTTCAAGGCGATTCTGAGGCTCGGGCAGGAACAATTGGTCGGGTTGATCGTAAATGTTGGAGGTGCGCCATTGAGCGACAGCAGTAGAGGAAGTCCTTCTAATGCTTTCCAACGCCGACGTCGATCGAGAGAATGCTCAATTTTGGGAAGTGATCTGCGGCAGTCAACTGGCGAAGGACCTCGGCGCAACGGATTTCTCCAGTGAGTCTCTGAACAAGGTCGATACATTTTTCATGGATTTCTACAGCTACGTCCATGACTGGCTCAAATTCGCCGAACTCCGCGGCGCGGACGTCCTTGAAGTCGGGCTTGGCTATGGGACCATAGGGCAGCGGATCGCGCTCGCGGGCGCGCGCTACACCGGCCTTGATGTGGCCGCCGCTCCGGTAGGGCTAATGAACTTGAGACTGAAACTCGCCGGAACGCCGGGCTTGGCCGTTCAGGGGTCGATTCTAAGCGCGCCCTTTCCCGATCGCAGTTTCGACCATGTGGTCGCCTTTGGCTGCTTGCATCACACCGGCGATATCCAAGGCGCGTTGAAGGAAGCTTCTCGTCTGCTCCGTTCCGGCGGCAAGCTGACAATGATGGTGTACTACGCTTATTCATACCGCATGCTGTACCAGCGCGGCTTCCTCATCATGAAGGACGTGTGGGCCGATTACCACGGGGCGACGGACTACAGCGGCGATCCCGCCGAACGTGCGCTCTATGACGCGAATGCGCAGGGCGTCGCCGCACCTCATACGGTCTTCGTGTCCAGGCGACAATTGAGGCGGATGGCCGACGCGGCCGGCCTGAAAGTCGACCGCGCGGCAACTGAAAACTCGGCCGCGTACGAAATGCCGTTCCCGATGCCGCGGGGGTTGGCGTTGAAAACCTATGCCAAGGTGATCGGCGGGGACCTTTACGCCGTGCTTTCCAAGCCAAACTAGAATACTGAACGGACTCGCGGATTCACGAATGCCAAGCTCGCCCGCGAACAATGCGTCGCGCCTACTCGCGAGGTTCCGGTGCAATGCAACGCTGGCTTTCGCCGATCTTACCCATGGTGGTCAGATACCGCAGTCGTGGCAAAGGTATATCCTTGCTCACTTTTTTGATCGAAGCATGTCTCGATTCACGAGACGTGAAGGGGAAAAGACCGTGAATTTGATGCAGGCGAACGTGGATGAGCTCGTCTCCCCCATTCCAGATGGCCAGGCCAAGCCACTCAATATCCTCTACATTTGCAACACACCAAACGAGCGGGACAGCACAACCGCAAATGCAATTTTTGATTATCTCGATGCCTTCTCGATTTACTCGACCAACAACATCTTTGTGTTGTCAAACACTGGCCGGCTGCCGTCCTGGGTCGACCTTGCTCAATACGACGCAGTTGTCATTCATTGGTCGATCTATCTGCTCGGGGAAGACTACATCGCATCGTCGTCGCTGGAAGCATTGGCGGCGTTCAGGGGCCTGAAGATACTCTTCATCCAGGATGAATATCGCACGATCAGAGCCTTCTGGGATGTCATCCGTCGTGTGAAATTCGACGTGATCTTCACGTGTATGCCTCCGCATCTCGTTGATGTGGTCTATCCGCCGTCTGAGCTGCCCCACGTCCGGAAGGTGTCGATTCTTACCGGCTACGTGCCCTCGGCGCTCTGCCACGTCAAAGTGCCCTCAATCGACGAGCGAACGGTCGACGTATTCTACCGTGGGCGACAGCTCCCTTACTGGCTCGGTAGGGTGGCTCAGGAAAAGCATTGGGTCGCGAGCGAGTTCGAACGAAAGACCGAAGGCAAAGCGCTGACCTTGGACCTCAAGACTGCGGAAGCTGAACGGATCTATGGCGACGAATGGTTGCGTCGGTTGATGAATTGTCGCGCGACCATCGGCGTGGAGTCGGCAGCTTCAATTCTCGATTTCGACGGCTCGATCCAGAAGTCCGTTGAAGCCTTCATGAGAAAAAACCCGGAGGCGACCTTCGAGGAGTGTGAGAGAACTTGCTTTCCGGGGCTGGACGGGAAGTGGAACACCGCCCAAATTTCACCTCGGATCTTCGAAGCGATTGCATTGCGCACCCCGCTGATCTTGTTGGAGGGCAGCTACTCAGGTCTTCTCGAGCCAGGAAGACATTACATTCCGCTTCGCAAGGACTTCAGCAATATTGACGAAGTGGTGAAAGCTCTGAAGGACGATGCGTATCTTCGGAATATCTCGCTCGCGGCCTTTCACGAAGTCGCACTTAATCCAACGCTCGGGTATCCTCATTTCATCTCTCGTTTCGATAAGGTTATCGAAGAGGAGATAGAGAGAAGGGGAGCTACGCGCTCCGTTCTGCCGATCAAGCCCGCAGCCTTCAGCGCGCTGATCGAGGCCCATCGAGCTCGTCGGAAGCGAGTGGCCGCGCGGAATCGGGCAATCTTCGCCATGCTCAACCACCTGCCAGTTCGGTTTATTCTTCAGTGGATGCCGACTTCCCTCAAGAAGAGGCTGCGCTCGATGGTGCGGGGGTTGGTTCAATAACAAGGAAGTCAGATGACGAACCAAGACGAAACCCAGAAAACGCTGGCCGCCAAGAGCGGTGGCCACCAGGACACCTCCAGCCGTAATGAACTGCGGGTCTGCATTTTTGGGGATTCTATCTGCTTTGGCCAAGGGGTTTCTGTTGAACAGATCTGGGTGGCGGAAATGGCGCGCGGCTTACAGCGTCAATTTCCCAGCCGCGGTCTGAATTTCTTCAATCCGTCGATCAACGGCAACACCACACGAATGGCGCTCGAGCGCATGCCGCAGGATGTGCAGGCGCATAAGCCGCATCTTGCTGTGGTGCAGTTCGGGCTCAACGATGCGAACTTCTGGGTGAGCGATCAAGGGCACCCGCGGGTGAGCGCTCTCGCCTATGAGGCAAATCTCCGCGAGATCGTCGATCGCCTGCGTCTCGCCGGCGCAGAGAAGGTGATCCTCAATACCAATCACACCACCGATGCGGGTGGCGCGCCCGAGCGGAAGATCTCGCCACTTGCACCGCAGACATATCGAGATCACATCGTCCACTACAACGACATTGTCCGCCGCGTGGCTGAAGCGAAGCGTTGCCCGCTCATCGACATCGAGCACCATTGGCTCAGGGCTACAGGTCCTGTGGGTAGCGCGCATCAGCTTTTGCTGGAGGACGGAGTCCATCTAAGCGTCTCCGGCCACCAGCTGTATACTCAAGTGATGCTGCCGGTCATGGCGAAGCAGATCGAGATGTTGATCTCCTCGTCCGGATGAGCCGTCGGAAATAGCGCTAGATGATCACGTTCAGCATGGCCGGGTGTCACTCATATGCATCTTCATAAACTTTTTGCGAAAGACGTTCCGATTCAGGGACGGTTGGTCCGCGATTCTGAATTCGAATCGCTCGGCTATGTGACGCATCGGATCAACAGCCGTCCATTTCTGGCCGTGGCGGCTAACGAGAGGTTCTTGGGTGTCGCGATTCAGAACCCCAAGGTCAGTGCCATTCTGACCTCCGATAATTTGGCTGCGCAGGTTCCGGAAAACCTCGGCCTGATCGCCTCGCCAGCGGCGCTGCACGACTTTTATCGACTTCACCATCATCTGATGGACGCGACCGACCTCTATGTCCAGGACTACGCCACCCGGATTGATCCGTCGGCGCGAATAGCTGCATCCGCACGCATCGCCGAGAGGCGTGTCAGCATTGGTGCCAGGACGGTCATCGAAGAGGGGGTGGTGATCGGGGAGAGATCTTCGATCGGCGACGACTGTGTCATCCGCGCGAATACGGTGATCGGTTCGGAGGGATTCGAGTTCAAGAAGCTGGATGGAAATCTCGTTTTCATTCGCCATGCGGGCGGCGTCTCGATCGATCATGGCGTTCGCATCCATGCCGGCTGCATGATTGACAAGGGATTGTTTCGGGATCCAACCCGGATCGGAGAAGGCTCCTGCCTGGACAATCTGGTGCACGTCGCACACGGCGTTCAAATCGGTCGACAGTGCATCATCGCGGCGAATGCTGTGCTCGCGGCTGCCGTGATCGTAGGCGACGGAGCGCGGATCGATCCCAATGCGACAGTCGCGCACGAGATCGAGATTGGCCAAAACGCCTACGTTTCGATGGGAGCCGCCGTTGCCTCGAACGTCGCGGCGAACGCGCGCGTGAGCGGCAATTTCGCTTACGACCATGCCGATTTCGTTAGAAACTTCGTTGCGACCCGCAGTCGTCGCAAACGGTGACAGCAATTGAACTCCGGCTTTTTAGTGCGGATGCCGGCCCCGCCGATGGGGGCGAGCGTCGTCGTTGCCATATGTCATGGGTAGTCCGGACCGTACCGAGAGGCAGGCCGTAGGGGGGCGCGCAGGAGGTTGCTGCGACCACTACTTTTGGCTTGTCGGATTCTCATGGCGAGGTTATGCACACGTGCCCGTGTGGCGTGTACGGCATTCGTGGTGGCATGAAGGGGAAGTCCAGCGACGAGTCGCGGATGCACGGCGAGCTTGAAGTTCGAACCGCCAGCGCCTCGGGGGAACCGACGTTCGCGACAGCGGCAAGGCAACCGCTGACCTCTGGGATGCCCGAAGCTTCCGCTCCGCATTTCACCCGGCGAGTCGATTTGCATTCGATCAACTATGCCGCGCGTCGCGCGGATCAATACCATCAGATATGCAGGCGCTACACATGAACTCCGAACTAATCGACAAGCTGGACCGCAAGACCGCCAGAATTGGCATCGTGGGCTTGGGCTACGTTGGCCTTCCGCTCATGCTTCGCTACAGCGAGGTGGGCTACAAGGTAATCGGCTTTGACATTGACCAGACCAAGGTCGATGCGCTTGGTGCAGGCCGCTCCTACATCGAACACATCTCCAGCGCCAGCATCCGGAATGCGACGGAGCTTGGGTTCGAGCCGACCACCGACTTCTCCCGCGCGAGGGAAGTCGATGCACTGATCCTCTGCGTTCCGACGCCGCTCAACAAATACCGCGAACCCGATCTCAGCTTCGTGCTGGATACGACGGAGTCGCTGCTGCCATACCTGCATCAGGGAATGGTGCTGTCACTTGAGAGCACGACCTATCCCGGCACGACCGAGGAGGAGTTGAAGCCGCGTATCGAGAAGCGTGGCCTCAGAGTTGGCAACGACGTCTTTCTCGTGTTCTCGCCGGAACGCGAAGATCCTGGCAATCAGAATTTCTCGACCCGGTCGATCCCGAAGGTGTGCGGCGGTTGCACGCCGGCGTGTCTCGAGGCCGGCATCGCGCTCTACCGCCAGGTGATCGACAAGGTCGTTCCGGTCAGCTCGACGCAAGCAGCCGAACTGACGAAGTTGCTCGAGAACATCCATCGCTCGGTCAACATCGGCCTGGTCAACGAGATGAAGATGGTCGCCGACAAGATGGGGATCGACATTCACGAGGTGATCCGCGCTGCCGCGACCAAGCCGTTCGGGTTCGTGCCCTATTACCCTGGTCCTGGCATCGGCGGACACTGCATACCGATCGACCCCTTCTATCTGACCTGGAAAGCGCGGGAATACGGCATGCATACGCGCTTCATCGAGCTGGCGGGGGAGATCAATTCCTCGATGCCGGACTACGTCGTGTCGAAGATCTCGCTGGCCCTGAATCAGAGGAGCAAATCGATCAACGGGAGCTCGATCCTGGTTCTCGGGATCGCCTACAAGAAGAATGTCGACGACGTTCGTGAATCGCCTTCGGTGCAGTTGATGGAGATGCTGCGCGATCTCGGCGCCAAGGTTGCCTACAGCGACCCTCACGTTCCTTCGTTCCCGAAGATGCGTGCGCATTCATTCGATCTGTCGAGCGTGGCGCTCACGGCCGACAATCTGAGCAAGTTCGATTGCGTCCTGCTGGCCACCGATCACGACAAGTTCGATTATGAGCTGCTACGCGCGCGTGCGCCGCTGCTCGTCGATTGTCGCGGGAAGTTTCTGCAACCCGCCGACAATATCATCCGCGCCTAGAGCTTTTCTCGTTCCGATGGAGTCGGAACGGGGCTCTCAGTTCTCGTCTTGACGCGTTTTCTTCACGCGAACCGGTATCCACTTCGCTCGAAAACGCTCCAGGTGTACCGAGCGCGTTTCGGCTGCCGTTTCGATCGTCGGGGACCGCAAGGTCGGAAAGGCATTCTTAGCTGGTGCCGACGACCGCAGTCGTCTTTGGCTGTTCGCCCGCCGCGGTCGTCGCGGTTGAGGTTTGGTCGAAGGCAGACCGCGGCGCGACATACCAGAGCAGGAACAGCAGCCCGACGCCATTCGTCAGCAAGGCCGTCGAGAGCGGTACGTTGAGCAGAACCTGGGGCAGGATCCCGGTGGATAGCAGCACGAATCGCGGCGGCAGTCCGGAAGACAGGCGGTTGCCGAGAGCGATGATCAGGCCGCAAACCAGCGCGGACACCGGTGCGAGCACGAGACCGACCGATGCAACTCCTTCGGTCGCGAACAATGACGCGTTGAAGGCGCCGAGCTCGTAGGCCTTGGCCATGACGGCCCAAATGGGCTCGTCGTAGGGGCATGCAACCACAAACTTCACGACGTTGATCTGACAGAAGTGGGTCAGAGGATGCCCCGAGAAGTAGTTGTTGTAGACTTCGAGGGCAAGCGACGGGATTGCAATCATCCTGTTGTTGACGATGCCGAAATACACCATTCCGGGCTTGAGTGGAATCAGGCCGGCTTTGTACAGCAGCGCACAGACGACACCAACGAACACAGGCAGGAAGAACGAGAGGATCGTTGCTCTGCGGGCCTCGACCAACTTGCTGACGAGTGCGAGAAATAGCAGCCAGACTGGAGCGAACAGCGCCATCTTGGTCAGCATGATCGGATAGAAAAGCAGCATCAGAAATAGCGCGACCCCCGCCTGAATGATCCGTTTGCTGACGACGAAGCAGGCAAAGGCGAACGGCAACAGAGCGCTTGAGAAGATCCAGACCGCGTATCGGAGGTAGACAGGCAACGCCACCTCAGCGCGATATTTGTACATCTCGGTGAGGTCGACCAGCTTGAGGTTGTAGAGAGAGCCGATGCCGATGATCGCGGCCGAGGCAATCAGGATGACGGAAGGCAGCTTGTGGAAGCTGCGTGCCGGTATCACGACGGCCTGCCGCACCGGTGCGGTGATGAACAGCGCGGGTGCGAGGAATGCCAGGGCCGAAAGCACGATCGAGGTCAGCGCCAGGCGGTGATCGTAATCAAGCAGCGAAAATTCGATCAGCCAGAGATACCCCAGGACCAGGATGTAAAAGTAAAAGCCGACCAGGTAGCCAAAGCTGAAGCGTCCGATCGCGAACAGGAGTACGACCGGGCTGAACGCCACTACATTCAGGATTGCCGCGGCAAGGTGCGACTGGTCGGAACTGAGGACGCCCGGGAACGAATCGACGGCCGTGATGAAGTACAACGAAGCGGCGCAAGCCATTAAGTGCGCATAGGCGAGCACGGCAAGTCTGGCCTGGGGCCACCCGAAACCGGGCACCAGCTGAACAGCGCGATCGTTCATCCTCATTTACCGCCGTGTCGGGCTGTGTGTCTGGATTGTTTCATTGGTTGGTCATCGTATTCGGCAGGGACATGGCACGGTCCGGGCGGAACGACAAGATGATGCCGCGATATCCTTATGCCTCATTCCAGGATTCCTGCCGAGTGAAGCAGATGCCACCTTCGGCTTGGACCGGGCAGTCTGTGGTAGGCCTTGCTAGCCTGCCGGCGCAAGGCCTTGCCTTAGCCCGGGTTTTCTGGGTAATGGAACGCTGTCGTGCGGCTCGCAAGGCCGCTTGTTCCCTCGGCTTTTCGGCTGGCTGCAACGGTCGGCTGCGAGACAAGACAGGGCCTGTTGCATGATCAGATTTGGCCTGCTCGGGTGCGGGCGTATCGCGAAGCGCCATTCCGATCTCCTGGGTGGCAATCACATCGAGGGAGCAAGCCTGGTTGCAGTCTGCGATCCGGTTCGCGCGCGCGCCGATGCGGTGGCTGGCAAGTTCGGCGTTCCGGCCCATTACGACATGGACGAGTTCCTGGCGCGCAAGGATATCGATGCCGTTGCCGTGCTGACCCCGAGCGGGCTGCATCCCGCGCATGTGATCGCCTGCGCCAGGGCCGGCAAGCACGTCGTGGTCGAGAAGCCGATGGCGCTGCGGCTACAGGATGCCGACGACATGATCCGGGCCTGCGACGAGGCCGGCGTCAAGATGTTCATCGTCAAGCAGAACCGGTTCAACGTGCCGGTGGTCAAGGCGCGCGAGGCGCTGGATGCCGGCCGCTTCGGCAAGCTCATCCTGGGCACCGTCCGGGTGCGCTGGTGCCGTGACCAGGGCTACTACGACCAGGACGATTGGCGCGGCACCTGGGCCTATGACGGCGGCGTGCTGACCAACCAGGCGAGCCACCATGTCGACATGCTGGAGTGGTTCTTCGGCGACGTCGTGAGCGTGCATGCACGGGCGGCGACGGCGCTCGCCAGGATCGAAACCGAGGACACCGCGGTCGCGACGCTCAAGTTCCGCAACGGTGCGCTTGGCATCATCGAGGCGACCACCGCGGCGCGGCCGACCGATCTCGAGGGCTCGCTGTCGATCCTCGGCGAAAAGGGCACGGTCGAGATATCCGGCTTCGCGGTCAACCAGATCCGGCACTGGCGCTTTGTCGACGAGCTGCCGTCGGACAAGGACGTCGTGGAGAAGTTCTCGGTCAATCCGCCCAACGTCTACGGCTTCGGCCATCAGGCCTACTATCATCACGTGGTCGATTGCCTGGAGAACCAGCGCGCGGCGCTGGTCGACGGGCTCGAGGGCCGCAAGAGCCTGGAGCTGATCTCGGCGCTCTACGAGTCGATCGAGACCGGCGAGGAAGTGGCGCTGCGCTTCACGCCGCGCCTGAGCCGGCTCGGTGTGGTTTCGTGAACCGGCCCGACGTGCATCAGGCCAGCGTGCGCGAAGTCACGTTCGGCGAACGCGTCAAGATCGTCGAGCCCTGTAACCTTTACGGCTGCACGCTCGGCGACGATTGCTTCGTCGGGCCGTTCACCGAGATCCAGAAGGGCGTGGTGGTCGGCGCGCGCACCCGCGTGCAGTCGCATGCGTTCGTCTGCGAGCTCGTCACCATCGGCGAGGACTGCTTCGTCGGGCACGGCGTGATGTTCGTCAATGACACGTTCGCCACCGGCGGCCCGGCGCGCGGACGCAAGGAACTGTGGCGCGAGACGGTGATCGGCAACCGGGTGTCGATCGGCTCCAACGCCACGATCATGCCGGTCAGGATCGCCGACGACGTCGTCATCGGCGCGGGATCCGTCGTGACCAAGGACATCACGATATCAGGCACCTATGCCGGCAATCCGGCGCGCCGGCTGCTGACGAGCCAATAGGGGAATATCGATGGCCGTGCCGTATGCCGACCTGCAACTGCAATATCAGTCCATCAAGGGCGAGATCGATGCCGCGATCGCCGGCGTGATCCGCGACAACGCCTTCATCCGCGGCGGCTACGTCGACGCCTTCGAGCGCGAATTCGCCGCGGCCGCGGAAGTCGCGCACTGCGTCTCCTGCGCCAACGGCACCGACGCGCTTTACCTCGCGATGCGGGCGCTGAAAGTGCAGCCGGGTGACGAGGTGATCACGACGGCGCATTCCTGGATCTCGACCGCGGCGATGATCACGCATTCCGGCGCCGCCGTCGTGTTCTGCGATACCGACGATACGACGTTCACGATCGATCCGGCCGCGATCGAGGCGGCGATCACGCCGCGCACGGTCGGCATCATCCCGGTGCATCTGTACGGCCAGCCCGCCGACATGGATGCGATCATGGCGATCGCGCAGAAGCACAAGCTCTGGGTGATCGAGGACTGCGCCCAGGCGCATCTCGCGCGCTACAAGGGCCGCATGGTGGGTACGTTTGGCGAGGCGGCGACCTATTCATTCTATCCCGGCAAGAACCTCGGCGCGATGGGCGACGCGGGTGCCGTCGTCACCAACGACGCCGCGCTCGCCGAGCAGATGGCGATGCTGGCACGCCACGGTGGACTGGTGAAGCACCAGCACCATATCGAGGGCATCAACAGCCGGCTCGACGGCATGCAGGCCGCGATCCTCTCGGCCAAGCTGCCGCATCTCGAGGCGTGGACCGAGGCCCGCCAGGCCGCCGCCGAGGTCTATGACGCCGGCCTCAACCAGATCGAGGACGTCGCTGTGCCCGAGGTCGCGCCGGCGCGCAGCCACGTCTATCACCTCTACACGATCCGGCACCCGCGCCGCGACGCGCTCGCCGCGCACCTGAACGCCAATGGCGTGCAGACCGCGATCAACTACCCCACCGCGCTGCCCTTCCTGCCGGCCTACGCCCGGTTCAATCACCGGCCGGAGCAGTTCCCCAATGCCCATCGCGATCAGGGCCGGATTCTCTCGCTGCCGATGTTCGCCGAGATCACACGCGAGCAGCAGGACGAGGTGATCGACCTGGTCCGGAAGTTCTGATCGCGATCGTGGCCCTGCGCCGGCGCGGGGGTTAGCCTCGCCGTAGCAGAGGCTTCAAGAACAGCTCCAGATTGGAGCCGGGGAACAGGTAGCCCTTCAGGCCCGCCGCGCGTGCCGCCTCGATATCCGTCGGTTGATCGCCGACCAGAAAGCTTCGTTCGACATCGACCGGAAAGCGTTCCAGCAGGTCATTGATCATGCCCGGCGATGGCTTGCGGCGAGGGCTCACCTGCCGGTAGCGCTCGATGGTCCCTTCCGGATGGAACGGGCAATATTCGAAGGCGTCGATATGGGCGCCGATCTTGCCGAGCTCGGCGGACATCCAGTCGTGGAGCTTTCGGATATGCGCTTCCTCGTAGAGGCCTCGCGCAACGCCCGACTGGTTGGTCACGACGAACGCGAAATAGCCGATGTCGTTGACCGCCTTCACGGCCTCGCGCGCGCCGTCGATCCAGACCAGCCTGTGGCTTTCGAACAGATAGCCGATGTCGTGGTTCAGGACGCCGTCCCGATCGAAGAAGACCGCCGGCCTTCGCGCCTGATCGCTGGAAGCGCTGCTCATGAGGTGGCGATCCGTCCGGCTCCGTGAGGCATGAGCCTGCTCAATAGTTCACATTGCCGGGCGCGGCAATGCGAGGCCACATGGTCAGCGGGATGCGCTGACTCTCGTGGCTATCGCTCGTCCGCAATCACCTTGCCGTCATTCGGCAGCGAGCCTGCGCCGACGAGCTCGACCATGCCGCCGAGTTTGGTGACCGCGCGCAGCGTCGCCGCGACTTCGCCTTGCAGGGCATCCGCCGTCGAAGTGCATTCGGCCCTCAAGGTCATCGCGTCGGCCTCGCCGGTGCGCGTGACGACGAGGCGGAGCCGTCCGAGCTCGGGATGGCGCTTGCCGATCTCCGCGACCTGTTCGGGGCGTACGAACATGCCCTTGACCTTGGTGGTCTGGTCGGCGCGGCCCATCCAGCCCTTGATGCGCATATTGGTGCGTCCGCATTGACTCGCGCCGGGCAGGGCGGCGGTCAGGTCGCCGAGCGCGAGGCGGATCCAGGGATGGTGCGGATCGAGCGAGGTCACCACGATCTCGCCGACGTCGCCCGGCGTAACGGGATCGCCGGTGCCCGGCTTGACGATCTCCAGGATCAGTTCCTCGTTGACCGTCATCCCCTCGCGCGCCGGCGTCTCGAACGCGATCAGCCCGAGATCGGCAGTGCCGAACGCCTGGTAGGCCTCGACGCCGCGCGACTTCATCTCCTCCTGCAGCGATTTCGGAAATGCGGCGCCCGAGACCAAAGCGCGCTTGATCGAGGACACGTCGCGGCCAGCGCTCGCCGCGGCGTCGAGCAGGATCTTCAGGAAATCAGGAGTGCCGCTGTAACCAACCGGGCGATAGGCCTCGATCAGCTCGAATTGCTGCTCGGTATTGCCGGGGCCGGCCGGGATCACGGCGCAGCCGAGCGCCCGCGCGGAGGCATCGAAGATGAAGCCGCCGGGGGTGAGGTGATAGCTGAAGGTGTTCAGCACCACGTCCCCTTCGCGAAAGCCCGCCGCGAACAGCGCCCGCGCGCCGCGCCAGGGGTCGGTCTGCCGTCCCTCCGGCTCGAAGATCGGTCCCGGCGACGTGAACAGGCGGGCGAACGCGCCGGGCTTGTCGGCTACGAAGCCGCCGAAGGGCGGGGCGGCCTTGTGCAGGGCCGGCAGTTCCGACTTGCGCAGGACCGGCAACCCCGCCAGCGCCTCCCGGCTGGCGATGGACGCGGGATCGATGCCCCTCAGCAAATTGGCATAGGCGGGTGCTGCCATCGCCTTGCGCAGGGTCTCCGGCAGCCGGGCGAACAGCGCGGCCTCGCGCTCGGCCGGGGCGCGCGTTTCAAGGGCGTCGTAATGGTCGGTCATGTCAGGTCCTTTGGCAGGTCCTTGAGAGGATGTGCGCAGGTTGCGTGCCGGTGCGCCCGTGCTATCAGACGGTGACCGCTGACATTGGGACGGTTCCAGGAAGCACGATGGCTGAAGCAGAGAGCGTTGCGGCGGACGGAGCCGCCGGTGTCGTCGCGAGGCTGAAGCGCCGCATCATCGAGCAGGCGCTGCCGCTGTGGTCGACCACCGGCTGGGACGGCACGGCCGGCGGCTTTGTCGATCGGCTGCAACTGGATGGAACTGCCGACCACGCCGCGCCGCGCCGCGTCATGGTACAGGCCCGCCAGATCTATTGCTACGCCAAGGCCGCCCAGATGGGCTGGTATCCCGAAGGGCGCGCGGTCGCGCTGAAGGGGCTCGACTATCTGCTCGCCAAGGCCAAGGCACCGGATGGCCGGCCGGGTTTCGTCTACAGCCTGACGCCGGACGGCGGCGTGCTCGATCCGCTGCGCGACACCTATGGCCATGCCTTCGTGCTGCTGGCGCTGGCGACCGTCCACGGGCTCGACCAGGACGCCCAGATACGCGCCGAAATCGACGCCCTGCTGGCGTTCCTCGACACCGAGCTGCGTTCGCCCCATGGCGGCTTCCAGGAGGGCCTGCCGCCCTCGATGCCGCGCCGGCAGAACCCGCAGATGCATCTGTTCGAGGCGATGATCGCCTGCTTCGACGCGACGCACGATCTGTCGTTCCAGAATCGCGCCGGCGATTTCTTCGCGCTGTTCCTGGCCAACCTCTACGACAAGCAGACGCGCACCCTCGGCGAATATTTCGAGGAGGACTGGTCCAGGATCCCGCCGGTCAGCGTCGAGCCCGGGCACCTCGCGGAATGGGTCTGGCTGCTGAAGGGATTCGAGCGGATCACCGGCTGCCCCACCGGGCGACCGCGCGGCGAACTGCTGGCGTCGGCGCTGCGCTATCGCGACGCGACCGGCTGCCTGATCGACGAGGGCGACGCCGAAGGCAATATCCGCCGCCACAGCAGGCGGCTGTGGCCGCAGAGCGAGCTGGCGAAGGCCTGGATCGCGCAGGCCGAGTCGGGCGAAGCTGGCGCTGCGGACGAGGCGCGCGCGGCGCTTGGGCTGCTGGAGCGACACTATCTCAGCCATCCCGTGGCCGGCGGCTGGTACGACCAGTTCGACCGCGACGGCAAGTCGCTGGTCGCGACGATCCCGGCATCGTCGTTCTACCACGTGCTCTGCGCGGTCACCGAAGCGGAGCAGGTGCTCAGCTAGAGCCGGCTTGCTGGTTTGATGCGTCTTCTGCACGCGAACCGGTCCTCAACTCCGCTCGAAAACGCGCGACGGGCTCACAGCCAGCGCTTGCGCCGCTTGAAGCTTTTCAAGTTCTTGAAGCTCTTGCGCTGGTCGCCGGCGCCGCCGAGGTAGAATTCCTTGACGTCCTCATTGTCGCGCAATTCGTCGGCGGAGCCGTCGAGCACCACCTTGCCCTGTTCCATGATGTAGCCGTGGCTCGCGACCGAGAGCGCGGCGCGCGCGTTCTGTTCGACCAGGAGGATCGTGACGCCGAGATCGCGGTTGATCTCCTTGATGATCGCGAACACTTCCTTGACCAGCAGCGGCGACAAGCCCATCGACGGCTCGTCCATCAGGATCATCTTCGGGCGCGCCATCAGCGCGCGGCCGATCGCGAGCATCTGCTGCTCGCCGCCGGAAAGGTAGCCGGCGAGGCCGGTGCGCTCTTTCAGGCGTGGGAAATATTTGAACACCATGTCGATGTCGGCGGCGACCTCGCCGTCGCGCCGGGTGAAGGCGCCGAGCCGCAAATTCTCCAGCGACGTCATGTCGGCGACGATGCGGCGGCCCTCCATCACCTGGAAGATGCCGCGGCGGACGATCTTGTCCGGATCGATGCCGTTGATGCGCTGGCCCTCGAACAGGATCTCGCCACGCGTGACCTCGCCGTCCTCGGTTTTGAGCAGGCCGGAGATCGCCTTCAGCGTGGTCGACTTGCCGGCGCCATTGGCGCCGAGCAGCGCGACGATCGCGCCCTTCGGCACTTCGAGGCTGAGCCCGCGCAGCACCAGGATGACGTCGTCATAGACGACCTCGATGTTGTTGATGCTGAGCAGCGGCGGTGGTGGGACCGCCGTCGGCCCCGGACGGGTGGCTTCGATGGTTTCGTTCATGGTTCTGGTCACTCTCCACTGTCGTCACCCGCGTTTCGTGCGGGTGACCCAGTATTCCAGAGGCGCCAGCGGTCAAATCGTGAGAGCGCGGCGTACTGGATCCCCCGCTTTCGCGGGGGATGACGATTGTTGTCGAGGCTGCGCCTGTCGCAGCCTCACGACCTCACCAGCCAAACCATTCCGGCTTGCGCGGCAGGTCGACGGTCTTCACCTTCTCGAGCTTGATCGTGCCCTTGCTCATCAGCTCGTTGATGTCGCCGTCGGTCGCGCCGGAGACCTTCGAGCGATAGAGGTCGACCTTCGTGGTCGGGCGATGATCCTTCTCGGTCCAGGTCGAGGGATTGCAGACCCCGTCCATGCCGGCCGGCACCCAGTCCTTCTTCTGGTAGAAGCCCTTGGCGACGTTCTCGCCGGTGGCGCCGCCGTTCTTCGCCGCCCAATCCAGTGCCTCCTTCATGTACAGCGCGCTGCAGACGCCGGCGATGTAGTGCACCGGGCGATAGACCTTGCCCGACGGGTCGGACATCTTGGAGATCTCCATCACCGTCTTCATGCCGGGCGCGTTGCCGCCCCAGCCGACCGCGGTGCGCAGCGGGAAGATCACGCCATCGGCGGCATCCCCCGCGGTCTTGGCGGCGTTCTCGTCCATGCCCCAGACGTTGCTGAGGAACTGGACGTCGACGCCGGCGGTCTTGCAGGCCTTCATGACCGAGATGTTGGAAGCGGCGGTGTTGCCGAGATAGGCGTAGTTGGCGCCGGAGCTCTTCAGGCTCAGGCACTGCGCCGAGTAGTCGCCGGGCGACAGCGCGAACACCAGCGGCGGCAGCACCTCGAAGCCGAGCTCGGCCGCGAGCGCCTCGCCGGCCGCCTTCGGGGCGTTCGGGTAGGGATGGTTGGCACCCATATGGACGAATTTGGGCTTGCCGGGCTTGCCCTTGGCCTTCCAGTCCTCAGCCGCCCAGGTCAGTTCGGCGCGCAGCGCGTCCGAATAGCTCGGGCCGTAGAAGAAGTTGTACGGCGCCGGCTTGGCCTTGCCGCTGGTGCCTTCGGGATCGGTCAGCGCGGCGGCGTAGGAACCTGACAGATCGGGAATCTTGTCCTGCGCCAGGAAGCCGGTCAGCGCCTCGGTATCTGCGGTGCCCCAGCCCATGATCGCGGCCACCTTGTTGTCGGGCGCCGACCACTTCTTGTACAGCGCGATGGCACGCGGCACCTGGTAGCCGTAGTCGTTGCTGTCGACATTGAGCTGCTTGCCGCCGACGCCGCCGTTCTTGTTGACCCAGGCAAAGGTATCGGCGACGCCCTGGCCGTAGGGCGTGCCGACGTCGGAGGTGCCGCCCGAGAGGTCCTGGAGATGGCCGATGGCGATCTGCGCCTGCGCGGCGCTGGCCGCGCCGCCGATCAGCAGCGCCAGGGAGACCGAGCTCAAAAGGGATCTAATCGTCATTGTTGGTTTCCTCCTGTTATTTATTGAACCGATCGTTGGGTCATATTCCGTCTGCGTCAGTGCGAGAACGGGTAGAGTTTCCAGTAGGCCTTGATCTGCCGCCAGCGATGCGCGAGCCCGTCCGGCTCGAACATCAGGAAGCCGATGATGATCAGGCCGATCGCGATCTCGCGCAGGAAAGTGATGTTGTTGTTGAGTTGCAGCGCCTTGTCGATGGCGCCGCCCTTCAGCCAGGCGCTCAGCCATTCCATCGATTCCGGCAGCAGCACGACGAAGGCGGTGCCCATCAGCGTGCCCATCACCGAGCCGGTGCCGCCGATGATGACCATCGCGAGGAACAGCACCGAACGCTCGATGCCAAAGCCCTCCTGCGAGACCACCAGCTGATAATGCGCGTACAGCGCGCCGGCGATGCCGGCGAAGAACGCGGCAAGCCCGAACGACAGTGTCCGGTACTTGGTCAGGTTGATGCCCATGATCTCGGCCGAGAGATAGTGGTCGCGGATCGCGACCAACGCACGGCCGTCGCGGGTACGCATCAGATTGGTGACCAGCAGATAGCTGATCACCATGTAGGCGAGCACGACGTAGAAATACTGCCGGTCGCCGCGCAGCGTATAGCCGAAGATCGAGAACGGATTGGCGCTGGCCGGCACCGAACCGCCCGAGAACCAGTCGGCGCGCGAGAAGAAGTCGAGCAGGATGTACTGCGCGGCAAGCGTGGCGATGACGAGATAGAGGCCCTTCAATCGCGCCGCCGGCACGCCGAAGATCAGGCCGACCAGCGCCGTGACCACACCGGCAAGCGGAATCGCGAAGAACACCGGGATCGGCAGGTTGTTGGAGATGTAGGCCGAGGTGAAGGCGCCGAACAGGAAGAACGCGGCGTGTCCGATCGAGATCTGGCCGGTGAAGCCGACCAGCACGTTGAGGCCGAGCGCCGCGATCGCGAAGATGCCGATCTGGATCGCGATCGAGAGCAGGTAGTTGGACAGCAGCATCGGCGCGAAGCAGGCGACGATGATGCCGAGAATCGCGCAATTGCGGCTGGCCGTGGTCGGGAAGATCGTGGTGTCGGCCGCGTAGCTGGTGCGGAAGTCGCCCGACGGGATGAGGGTGCTCGTTGCCATGGGGCTCTACTGTGCTCCCTGCCGGGGTGAAGTCATCGTCACGCCCCTTTTTGTCTGGGCATGATCGTTTCCGAAAACCGGTTTCCACTTTTCGGCGATCATGCCTAGACCCGCTCGATGTCCTTGGTGCCGAACAGCCCATACGGCTTGATCATCAGGATGATGATCAGGACGTAGAACGGCGCGATCTCGTAGAGATTGCCCCAGTGCAGATATTCGCTGTCGACATATTGGGCGACGTTTTCCAGGAGCCCGATGATGATGCCGCCGAGCACGGCGCCGCCGACCGAGTCGAGCCCGCCGAGGATCGCGGCCGGAAACACCTTGATGCCGTAGGCGGAGAGGCCGGACGACACGCCGTTGACGACGGCAACCACGACACCGGCGACCGCCGAGACCGTGGCCGAGATCGCCCAGGCCATCGCGAACACGCTCTTCACGGAGATGCCGAGCGACTGTGCGACCTGCTGGTTGAACGCGGTGGCGCGCATCGCCAGGCCGTATTTGGAGGCGCGGAAGAACCAGGCCATGCCGACCATCATGGCGAGCGAGACCACGAGGCTCATGACGTAGACGGTCTGGATCTGGAGCCCGAACAGGCTGATCGACTGGCTCTGGAAGATCTGCGGGAACGGCTGCGGGTTGACGCCGAAGATCCACTTCAGCGCGGCCTGGAACACGGTCGACAGGCCGATCGTCACCATGATCACGGAGATGATCGGTTCACCGATCATCGGGCGCAGGATCACGACCTGGATCGCGATGCCGAAGATGAACATGAACACCAGCGTGATCGGCATGCCGATCCAGAACGGCAATTGATACTTGGTCAGCAGCGCCCAGCACACCCAGGCGCCGACCAGCAGCAGTTCACCCTGCGCGAAGTTGACGACCTGGGTCGCCTTGTAGATCAGCACGAACGACATCGCGACCACGCCATAGAGCGTGCCGACCACGAGGCCGTTGACGATGAGCTGGATCAGGAACTGGGTGTTCATGGGGTGTGGTCGCTCCGAACGGCGCCAGCACCCTCTCCCCTTGTGGGAGAGGGTGGCTTCGCAAAGCGAAGCCGGGTAAGGGGTTGTCTCCGCATCGGGATCGTTGAGAGAGGACCCCTCACCGAAGCGAGGGTGCGTTGGCCAGCGCAGTAGCCCTCTCCCACAAGGGGAGAGGGCGCATCGACTGGCAGCGTGCTCTGTTCTCGCAACTCGATCATTCCGCGGCCTCCGCGATCGCAGCGCGGCCGAGATCGACGACTTCGAGCGTGGTGCGGACACGTTGCGTGGTGCCGTCCTGGAAACGGATCACGGTGTCGACCGGGATTTTGGCCTTGCCGCGGTAGATTGCCTCGATGATATCTGCGTATTTTTCGTTGATCACGCCGCGGCGAACCTTTCGGGTCCGCGTCAGTTCGCCGTCGTCGGCATCGAGCTCCTTGTAGAGCAGCAGGAAGCGCGAGATGCGCTGGGCCGGCGGCAGGGTGGCGTTGACGGTCTCGACCTCTTTCTTCAGCAGTGCATAGACCTCCGGCCGCGACGACAGGTCGGTGTAGGTCGTGAACGAGAGCCGGTTCTTCTCCGCCCATTTCGAGATGATCGAGTAGCGGATGCAGATCATCGCGGCCAGCGTGTCGCGACCGGCGCCGAGCACGACGGCTTCGGCGACATAGGGCGAGAATTTCAGCTTGTTCTCGATATATTGCGGCGAGAAGCGCTCGCCGCGCGAGGTCTCGGCGAGATCCTTGATGCGGTCGATCACGACCAGCTGCCGGTTGTCGTTGTAGTAGCCGGCGTCGCCCGAATGCATCCAGCCGTCCTTGATGTCTGCGACCGATGCCTCGGCGTTCTTGTAGTAGCCGTGGAACATATTCGGATGCCGCACCACGATCTCGCCGACGCCGTTGACGTCGGCATTGTCGATGCGGATTTCGATGTTGTCGGCCATCGGCACGCCGGTCGTGTCGGGATCGACCTTGCCTTCTGGATGCAGCGTGTAGGCGCCGAGCAGCTCGGTCTGGCCGTACAGCGTGCGCAGCGGCACGCCCATCGCCTGGAAGAACTTGAAGGTGTCCGGCCCGAGCGCCGCGCCGCCGGTCGCCGCCGAGCGCAGCCGGGTGAAGCCGAGCCGGTCGCGCAGCGCGCGGAACAGGATCTGGTCGGCGAAGACAGAACGCTTGCCCTCGGCGAGCGCCGCGAGCCCGGTCTTCATCCCGAGATCGTAGAGCCTCTGCTTGAACGGCGAGGCATCCATGACACCTGCGCGCACGTCGGCCGCGATCGACTCCCAGACCCGCGGCGCAAACAGCACGAAGGTCGGCGCGATCTCGCGGAAATCGTGCATCATCGTGTCGGGCTCTTCGACGAAGTTGACCTTCATCCGGGAGAGCAGCGCCTGGCCCAGCGCGTAGATCTGCTCCATGATCCAGGGCAGCGGCAGCACCGAGACATACTCGTCATCCGGCCCCTTCGGGTCGAAGGCGAGATAGGTCGCGCAGTGCCGCAGCACGCGTCCGGCCGAGAGCATCGCAAGCTTCGGGTTGGCGGTCGTGCCCGAGGTGGTGCAGAGGATCGCGACATCCTCGCCGCGGGTGGCGTCGACCAGCCGGTCGTACAACCCGGGCTCGCGCGTCGCGCGATCGCGGCCCAGCGCAACGAGCTTGCTCGCCTCCATCAATCGCGGATCGTCGTATTTGCGCATGCCGCGCGGGTCGGAATAGACGATGTGCTTGAGATGCGGCACGCGGTCGGCCAGGCCGAGCAGCTTGTCGACCTGTTCCTCGTCCTCGGCGAACACCAGCTTGGCCTCGCCATAGGTCAGGAGATAGGCGGCTTCCTCGTCCAGCACGTCGCGATAGAGGCCAAGGCTCATCGCGCCGATCGCGTGGGCAGCGATTTCGGCCGCGACCCAGTCCGGCCGGTTATCGCCGATGATGCCGATCACGTCGCCGTGGCCGAGGCCGAGTTCGACCATGCCGAGCGCGAAATCATGGGTGCGGGTCTGGTAGGCGTTCCAGGTGAATTCGCGCCACAGCCCGAGATCCTTCTCGCGCAGCGCGATCTCGCCGCCGTGCTCCCTGGCGTTCAGGCGCAGCAGCTTTGGATAGGTGTCGGCCTGCGCGGCGCGACCGGCATAGTCCATCATGCCGCGCTCTCCCGCACCGCCGGCTTGTCGTCGGGATCGACCAGCACCTCGTCCTCTTCGCCGAGATAGGCGCGCTTGACGTGGGGATCGGCGAGCACGGTGGCCGGATCGCCTTCGGCGATCTTGCGGCCGAAGTCGAGCACCATGACGCGGTGCGAGATGTCCATCACCACGCCCATGTCGTGCTCGATCATCATCACGGTCATGCCGAACTCTTCGTTGAGATCGACGATGTAGCGCGCCATGTCCTCCTTCTCTTCGAAGTTCATGCCGGCCATCGGCTCGTCGAGCAGGATCAGCTGCGGCTCGAGCGCCATCGCGCGGGCGAGTTCGACGCGCTTGCGCAAGCCATAGGGCAGGGTGCCGGCGGTCGCCTTGCGCACCGATTGCAGATCGAGGAAGTCGATGATCTCCTCGACCTTGCGGCGGTGCTCGAGCTCCTCGCGGCGGGCGCCGGTCAGCCAGTACAGCGACCCGGTGATGAAATTGTTCTTCAGGAGATGATGGCGGCCGACCATGATGTTGTCGAGCACGCTCATGTGGTGGAACAGCGCGAGATTCTGGAAGGTCCGGCCGATGCCGAGGCGGGGCCGCGCGTTCGGGGTGAGGCCGGTGATGTCCTTGCCGCGGTAGAACAGCTGGCCCTCGGTCGGACGGTAGCGGCCAGAGATGCAGTTGACGATCGAGGTCTTGCCGGCACCGTTCGGGCCAATGATGGAGAACAGCTCGCCCTCGTTGACGCTGAAGCTCACATCGGTCAGCGCGCGGACGCCGCCAAAGCGCAATGAGACTCCGCGCACCTCGAGACTGTTGGCCACCCTGTTCCCTCCAGATACGGGCGCTTTGGCGCGCTCTTTATCTTTCGCTTCGATCAACTTCGATCTTACATGGGCTGCTGACGGAAACCATCCGACTAATGATGCCGGCGCTCGGGAGCATCGTGCGCCCGATCGCCTGCATCATGCGCGGTAACGCCGCACCCGCCTGCAAGCCCGTCTCTCGCGTCCTCCTCGCTCAGCGATCCATCGAGGTGCTGCGCGCGGCGTTACGCGAGGTGGCTCTGCATACGAGAAAGCGATAGGTTGAATTGTCATGTGCCCGACAATTGGTCAGGAATTTTAGCTGGCAGTCCAGGAAGCGGGTTCCTGACGTCGCGCACGGCGTTGTTGCGGTGCAATATCTTGGCGTAGCCTGGGTGGGATGCCGTCGCTAGAATGATTGCTGCCGATTACCTGAAGCGCATCGCGGCCTGGTCGCGCGAACTGAGCGAGCAAGAAATCGAAATCGCGCGCGCCGGCATTTCCGAGAAGTCTTACCGCGCCAACGAATTCATCTTCATGCGCGGCGACAATTTCCAGTACTGGACCGGCATCGTCACCGGGTTGGCGCGGATGGGCATCGTCTCGCGCGGCGGCAAGGCTGCGAGCTTTGCCGGCCTCACCGCCGGCGCGTGGTTCGGTGAGGGCACCGTGCTCAAGAACGAGCTGCGGCGCTACGACGTGGTCGCGCTGCGCGACACGCGACTGGCGATGATGGACCGGCGGACCTTCGTCTGGCTGTTCGAGAACAGCGTCGGCTTCAACCGCTTTCTGGTGGGGTCGCTCAACGAGCGGCTTGGCCAGTTCATCGCGCTGCTCGAATATGGCCGGACGCTGGACGCGACGGCGCGGCTGGCGCGCTCGATCGCCTCGCTGTTCAATCCGATCCTCTACCCCGACCTCACCTTGCACCTGGAGATCACACAGGAGGAGATCGGGGCGCTGTCGGGCATCTCGCGGCAGAATGCCAACCAATGCCTGAAGCGGCTCGAGCGCGAGGGGCTGCTGCGGCTCGAATATGGCGGGGTCACCATCATCAACCTCGACCGGCTGCGCCACTACGGGGAATGACCGGCTCCGGGCCGCACCAATTTTCGAACGCACTAAAGTCCTGATCTTTCAAACGATTATGCCATTAGACTTGGAGCAGGCCGGATGCTACAGACCGGCCTCGTCGGGACCGCGCGGTTTCCGCGCTCTCTGGAGATGACATGGCGGTTAAGGATTCGGCGGCTCAGGACTCAAAGCGGCGCGTGGCGCTGATCACCGGCGTGACCGGGCAGGACGGCGCGTACCTGGCCGAATATCTGCTCGGCCTCGGCTACACCGTGCACGGGATCAAGCGCCGGTCGTCCTCGTTCAACACCGCGCGGGTCGACCATCTCTACCAGGACCCGCATGCCGGCAACGTGCCGTTCCTGATGCACTACGGCGACATGACCGATTCGACCAATCTGATCCGGCTGGTGCAGCAGATCCGGCCGACCGAGATCTACAATCTGGCGGCCCAGAGCCACGTCCAGGTCAGCTTCGAGAGCCCGGAATACACCGCCAATGCCGACGCCATCGGCGTGCTGCGCCTGCTGGAGGCGATCCGCATCCTCGGCATGGAAAAGGAGACCCGGTTCTACCAGGCCTCGACCTCGGAGCTTTACGGGCTGGTGCAGGAGGTGCCGCAGAAGGAGACCACGCCGTTCTATCCGCGCTCGCCCTACGGCGTCGCCAAGCTCTACGGCTACTGGATCACGGTGAACTACCGCGAGGCCTATGGCATGTTCGCCAGCAACGGCATCCTGTTCAACCATGAGAGCCCGATCCGCGGCGAGACCTTCGTGACGCGCAAGATCACCCGCGCCGTCGCCCGCATCGAGGTCGGCCTGGAGAGCAAGCTCTATCTCGGCAATCTCGATGCCAAGCGCGATTGGGGCCATGCCCGCGACTATGTCGAGGGCATGCACAGGATCCTCCAGGCGGATCAGCCTGGCGATTTCGTGCTCGCCACCGGCGAGACGCGCTCGGTCCGCGAGTTCGTCGAACTGGCATTTGCCGAGGTCGGCCGGAGCATCGAGTGGCGCGGCAAGGGCGTCGAGGAGATCGGCGTCGACAAGGCCTCGGGCAAGACGCTGGTGCAGATCGACCCGACCTATTTCCGCCCGACCGAGGTTGATCTCTTGATCGGCGACGCCAGCAAGGCGCGCGCCCAGCTCGGTTGGACGCCGAAGACGCCGTTCGGGCAACTGGTGAAGGAAATGGTCGCCAGCGATCTCGTCGAGGCCAGGCAGGATGCGGCCAATGGCAAGCACGGCGTTTGAACTGAAGGGCAAGACGGTCTTCGTCGCCGGCCATCGCGGCATGGTCGGCTCGGCGCTGATGCGCCGGCTGGCGCGCGAAGACGCCGACCTGCTGACGGTATCGCGCAGCGAGGTCGATCTGCGCGACCAGGTCGCGGTCAACGCCTGGTTCGCCGCGAAGCGGCCGCAGGCGGTGTTCCTCGCCGCCGCCAAGGTCGGCGGCATCGTCGCCAACAACACGCTGCGGGCCGAATTCCTCTACGACAATCTGGCGATCGCGACCAATGTGATCCAGGCAGCGCATGCCAATGGCTGCGAGAAGCTGATGTTCTTCGGCTCGTCCTGCATCTATCCGCGCCTGGCGCCGCAGCCGCTGCGCGAGGACTCCATGCTGACCGGGCTGCTGGAGCCGACCAACGAGCCCTATGCGATCGCCAAGATCGCCGGCATCAAGATGGCAGAGGCCTATCGCAGCCAATATGGCGCCGATTTCATCAGCGTGATGCCGACCAACCTGTACGGTCCCGGCGACAATTATCATCCCGAATACAGCCACGTGGTCGCGGCGCTGATCCGCCGCTTCCACGAGGCCAAGGTGTCGGGGGCCGGCAATGTCGTGGTGTGGGGCACCGGTACGCCGCGCCGCGAATTCCTCTATGTCGACGATCTCGCCGACGCCTGCATCCATCTGATGAAGACCTATTCCTCGCCGGAACTCGTCAATATCGGCACCGGTGAGGACATCACGATCGCCGAGTTCGCTCGCGTGGTTGCAGCCACCGTCGGCTATCGCGGCGAGATCGGCTTCGACGCCTCGCGCCCGGACGGCACGCCGCGCAAGCTGCTCGACGTCGGACGGCTCGCCAGGCTCGGCTGGCGCGCCGGCACATCGCTCGAGGACGGCATCAAGCTCGCGTACCAGGCCTATCTGAGCGAAACCCGGCAGGCGGCGGAGTAGGGTGCAGGTCGCTCCTCACCGTCATGCGAGCGACGTGAAGCAATCCATCGCGCCGTTCGCTGAGAGGTGGATTGCTTCGTCGCTTCGCGCCTCGCCATGACGCCTGTTGCGGCTACTTGGCCATCCGCGGCGGGGCCTTCGCCAGCGCGGTCGCCATTGCCGAGATCAGCGGCTTCATGAAGAACGCATCGTTCGCCGGATAGATGTCGGTGCGCAGCCCATAGGCTTTCAATTCGTCCGAGACCACGGGCCCGACGGAGGCGATCGGCGTGCGCTCCAGGCCCTCGCGCAATTGCGCCTCGCATCGGTGCGCCTGCGCCACCTCGATCAGGCGGCGAACCTGGCCGGAACTCGTCAGCGCGATGGCGTCGATGCGGCCGTGCGCCATCTCCTCGATCGCGGTGACGATGTTGGCGTCGGCGGCCTGCGCGTCATAGACGTAGGGCAGCACTGGATCGACCTCGGCGCCCTGCGCCTTGATCGCGCCGATCAGGGTGGCGTGATCCTTGTCCGGATAGAGCTGTAGCCCGAGGCGATGGCCGGACAGCGCGAGCTTCGCCAGCATTTCGGCGACGCCTTCCGAGGTCGGCTTCTCGGTCGTCATCTGCGGCTCCAGCCCGATCTCGCGCAGCGCCCGGCCGGGCTTCGGCCCGCGGGCGAATTTGCGCGTCTTGCCAAGGCTCGTGACGAAATCCGCCTCGACCCCGATCCGGCGCACGATTTTCATCAGCCGCCGCAGGCCCTCGCCGGTCATCAGCACGAGGTCGTCGAGCGGCCGTTCGATGGCGCGGCGGATCCAGGCCTCGATCGGCGCCGGGTCCGGCGCATCATGGATGGTGAACATCGGACATTGCAGGACATCGGCACCCTGCTCGGTCAGCAGGCGCGAGAATTGCGCTTCCTCGCGGGTTTCGAGGATCAGGATGCGATAGCCGTTCAGCCGGTCAGCCATGATGGTCCTTAACAAACATTGTCGTCATTTGGTCGATTTGACCCGCGCGCCGGGATTGGCGCAAGGCCGCTGGCGGTGATAGACGGAGGCCGAAATCATCGTTCCCCGTTCCTGCTCATTTTCTGGTCAATTTCGCATGCCCGACCATCAATTCGTCCTGACCCTGTCCTGTGCTGATCGGCCGGGGATCGTCTCCGCGGTCTCGACGTTCCTCGCGCATAACGGGCAGAACATCCTGGACGCCCAGCAGTTCAACGACACCGAGACCGGCAAGTTCTTCATGCGCGTGGTATTCACCGCGGCCGACCTCGCGGTCGGGTTGCCGGCGCTGCAGACCGGCTTTGCCGCGATTGCCGAGCGTTTCGGCATGGATTGGCAGATGCGCGACCGCGCCAGCCGGCGCCGGGTGATGCTGCTGGTGTCCAAGTCGGATCATTGCCTGGTCGATATCCTGTATCGCTGGCGCACCGGCGAACTCGAGATGATCCCGACCGCCATCGTCTCCAACCATCCGCGCGAAACCTATGGCTCGCTCGATTTCGGCGATATCCCGTTCCATCATCTGCCGGTCACGAGGGAGACCAAGCGGCAGCAGGAAGACGCGGTGTGGCAGCTGGCCCAGGACACCAACACCGATCTCGTGGTGCTGGCCCGCTACATGCAGATATTGTCTGACGAGATGTCGGCGCGGCTGTCGGGCCGCTGCATCAACATCCACCATTCCTTCCTGCCCGGCTTCAAGGGCGCCAAGCCCTACCACCAGGCCCATGAGCGCGGCGTCAAGCTGATCGGCGCCACGGCGCATTACGTCACCAGCGATCTCGACGAGGGACCGATCATCGACCAGGACGTCGAGCGCATCAGCCATCGCGACACGCCCGAGGATCTCGTCCGCAAGGGCCGCGACATCGAGCGCCGCGTGCTGGCGCGGGCGATCCGCTACCATCTCGCCGACCGCGTCATCCTGAACGGGCGCAAGACCGTGGTGTTCGTGGACTGATCCGCGCATCACCCGGCTACCGCGCTTTGACGTCCATGGTGTCGCCCTGCATCGAGGCGCTGCATGAAACTCATCCATATGAGCGACATCCATCTGACGACGCCGGGGAGGGCGATCTTCGGCCGCGATCCCCTGCACAATTTCGATCGCGCACTGGAGTGCGTGCTTGCCGATCATCGCGACGCCGAGCTGATGGTGATCTCGGGTGATCTTTCCGATCGCGGCGAGCCCGCCGACTATCACCTGCTGCGCGAGCGCTTGAGCGGATTTCCGATCCCGGTGCGGCTCTGTATCGGCAACCACGACCATCGCGAGACGTTTCTCGGCGTGTTTCCCGAATGCGCCGACGCGGACGGGTTCGTGCAGGGCGTCCACGATGCCTCGTTCGGCCGCTGCCTGCTGCTCGACACCTACGAGGCGCAGACGGCTGCCGGCAGCTTTTGCGAGATCCGGCAGGCCTGGCTGGAGCGGCAGCTATCGGAGCATGACGGTCCGTTCTTCCTGTTCATGCACCACAACCCGTTTCCGACGCATATCGCCCCGGTGGACCGGATTGGCCTGCTCGACGATCGGGCGTTCCGGTCGATCGTCGCAAGGCACCGCGGCAAGATCAGGCATATCTTCTTCGGCCACTGCCACATGGTGCTGAGTGGTTCGGTCGCCGGTGTTCCCACCACCTCGCTGCGCGGGACGAACCACGCGAGCTATCCGGTATTCGCCGAGGTGTTGACCGTCGCCGATCTCCCGGAGTCCTACGGTGTTGCGTTCATCGGCGACGACTACGTCACCGTGCACATGGTGGAGTACGGATACCGCGGCGAAATCCTCAGCGAGGATACGTCGGACTAGGCCGTCAATGAGCAGCATCCTGCGGTGCTGTTGCAGGCTTGGCGTCGTCGCCGCGCTCGGCCGCGGGCATCAGGCGCTTGCGTTCCCGCTCCTGCATGAACTTGTCATATTCAGGGGTGCCTTGCCGCGGCGGCGCGTCCGCGGGCAGGCCGCCGGCCCAGGTTGGGATGTAATCGGCCATTCCGGCCGAGAGCTTCTGGTTCATGGTGCTGCACCCCCCGAGCGCGCAGGCCGCGAGCGTGAGGGCGATGAGGATGGCGATAGGGCGCGGGACAGTCGGCATTGGAGGCAGGGTACAGCCGTGGTCTTTATGGATGATGATCGTGGGTGCGACCGTTCGGCTGCAATTGTGCTTGTTTGTTGACATCGCCGCTTCATTTGTACGATCGTACAAATGAAGCGGCGAGGCAATTGAGTCTGAGTGATCGGTTCGCGCATAGGGATTGAGTTCGTTGGCGATATATTGGTATTTTAATACCTGTATTTATGGCGCGAGCCGGTCGTGTTGCACGATACACGCCGATCGTCCGATTGACAGAGGACACGGCGAGACGCCTTGTCGCGTTGCGCCCTGGCCGTGACATGCTTGGGTCAAGCCAAGACAAGGGCCGGGGACTCGGCTCGGGACAGAAGATCGGAATGGGGAGGGATGTCGATGTTCAATCGTCGCAAAATGTTGCTGTGGGGCGCGGCTGCGGTCGTGCTTCCTGGGGTGTGCGCCAGCGTGCCGGCGCGGGCCGAGGACACCGTCAAGATCGGCCTGATCCTGCCGATGACCGGCGGCCAGGCGTCGACCGGCAAGCAGATCGATAACGCCATCAAGCTCTACATGCAGCAGAAGGGCGATACCGTCGCCGGCAAGAAGATCGAGGTCATCCTGAAGGATGACGCCGCGATGCCCGACAACACCAAGCGGCTGGCGCAGGAACTGATCGTCAACGACAAGGTCAATTTCATCGCCGGCTTCGGCGTGACGCCGGCGGCGCTGGCGGCGGCGCCGCTGGCGACCCAGGCCAAGATCCCGGAAGTCGTGATGGCGGCCGGCACCTCGATCATCACCGAGCGCTCGCCCTATATCGTGCGCACCAGCTTCACGCTGGCGCAGTCCTCCACCATCATCGGTGACTGGGCGGTCAAGAACGGCATCAAGAAGGTCGCGACGCTGACCTCCGACTACGCGCCGGGCAACGATGCGCTGACCTTCTTCAAGCAGCACTTCACCGCCGGCGGCGGCGAGATCGTTGAAGAGGTCAAGGTGCCGCTCGCCAACCCCGACTTCGCGCCGTTCCTGCAGCGCATGAAGGATGCCAAGCCCGATGCGATGTTCGTGTTCGTGCCGGCCGGGCAGGGCGGCAACTTCATGAAGCAATATGCCGAGCGCGGGCTCGACAAGAGCGGCATCAAGGTGATCGGGCCCGGCGACGTGATGGACGACGATCTGCTCAACAACATGGGCGATGCCGCGCTCGGCGCGGTGACCGCGCATCTGTATTCGGCGGCACATCCCTCGCAGATGAACAAGGACTTCGTCGCCGCCTACAAGAAGGCGTTCGGCAACCGCCCGGGCTTCATGGCGGTCAGCGGCTATGACGGCATCCATCTGATCTACGAGGCGCTGAAGAAGACGGGTGGCGCGACCGACGGCGACAAGCTGATCGAGGCCATGAAGGGCATGAAGTGGGAGAGCCCGCGCGGCCCGATCTCGATCGATCCGGAGACCCGCGACATCGTGCAGAACATCTACATCCGCAAGGTCGAGAAGGTCGACGGCGAGCTCTACAATGTCGAGTTCGCGACCTTCGAGGCGGTCAAGGATTCCGGCAAGACCAAGAAGTGATGTCGACGTCATCCTCGACGTCATGCCCGGCCTTGTGCCGGGCATCCGCGTCTGTTTGGCCGGGAGCAGGGAAGAAGACGTGGATGGCCGGGACAAGCCCGGCCATGACGGATTATTGGGCGAGGTCGACGTGATACTTGTCGCGACTTCTCGGTTAGGCTGACTCCATGGCCTCTATCCTCACCAATCTGTTCGACGGCGTCGCCTACGGTATGCTGCTGTTCGTGCTTGCCTGCGGGCTCGCGGTGACGCTCGGGCTGATGAACTTCGTCAATCTCGCGCATGGTGCCTTCGCCATGGCCGGCGGTTACATCTGTGCCGTGCTGGTGAACAATTCCGGCTGGCCGTTCTTCGCAGCCCTGCCGCTCGCCTTTGTCGGCAGCGCGCTGATCGGCATCGCGCTGGAACGCACGCTGTACCGCCATCTCTATAGCCGCAGCCATCTCGATCAGGTGCTGTTCTCGATCGGCCTGGTGTTCATGTCGGTCGCCGCGGTCGACTACATCATGGGATCGTCGCGGGTCTTCATCAAGCTGCCGGCAGCACTGGAGGGCCAGATCGATCTGTTCGGCGTCGGCATCGGCCGCTACCGGCTGATGATCGTGGTGATCTGCGGCCTGCTCACGCTGGGGCTGCAACTGATCCTGGCGAAGACGCGGTTCGGCAGCCGGCTGCGGGCCGCGGTCGACGATCCGCGCGCCGCGATCGGGCTCGGCATCAACGTGCCGCAGGTATTCGCCCTCACCTTCGCCTTCGGCTGCGGTCTGGCCGGTCTCGGCGGCGCGCTGAGCGCGGAGATCCTCGGGCTCGATCCGTATTTCCCGCTGAAATTCCTGATCTACTTCCTGATCGTGGTCACGGTCGGCGGCTCGTCGTCGATCACCGGGCCGTTCCTGGCATCGCTGCTGCTCGGCATCGCCGACGTCGCCGGCAAATACTACGTGCCCAAGGTCGGCCCGTTCGTGATCTACACCGTGATGATCGTGATTCTGCTCTGGCGCCCGAACGGCCTGTTCGGCCGCACCGCGGCGCGGTGAGCCGCCATGACCGCGCTGTCTGACGTTTCCACTCATGCGATGGCCAGCGCGCGCTGGCGCGTCAGCGAGGTCGCGTTCTGGATCTTGGCGCTCGCCTGCGCGTTCCTGTTCCCGTCGCGTTACCTGATCATGACCGACATCGTGCGGCTTGGCCTGTTCGCGCTGTCGCTCGACCTGATCCTTGGCTACGCCGGTATCGTCTCGCTCGGCCATGCCGCATTCTTCGGCGTCGGCGCCTATGCGGCCGGGCTGCTGGCGCTGCATGGCATCATCAACGAGCCGGTCATCGCGCTGGTCGCCGCCGGTCTGGTTGCCGCGGCGCTCGGATTCGTGACCAGCTTCCTCGTCATCCGCGGCGTCGACCTGACGCGGCTGATGGTCACGCTCGGCATTGCGCTGCTCCTGGAAGCGCTCGCCGAACGTTTCTCGGATATCACCGGCGGCACCGATGGCTTGCAGGGCATCGAGATGCAGCCGATCCTCGGCCTGTTCGCCTTCGACATGTTCGGCAAGACCGGGTTCTTCTATTCGCTGATCGTGCTGTTCATCCTCTTCCTGCTGGCTCGCCGCGTGGTGCATTCGCCGTTCGGCCTGTCGCTGCGCGCGATCAGGAACAATCCGCTGCGCGCGGCCGCGGTCGGCGTGCCGGTCAACCGCCGGCTGATCGCGGTCTATACGTTGGCGGCGTTCTACGCCGGGATCGCCGGCGCGCTGTTCACCCAGACCACGGCGCTCGCCTCGCTCGACGTATTCGCCTTCGAGCGCTCCGCCGACCTGATGCTGGTGCTCGTGATCGGCGGCACCGGCTATCTCTATGGCGGCCTGATCGGCGCCGTCGTGTTCAAGATGTTGCAGGAACTGTTCCAGAGCATCACCCCGCAATACTGGCTGTTCTGGATCGGCCTCGTGCTGGTGGTGATCGTGATGGTCGGCCGCGCGCGGATCCACCGCTGGGTGTTGTTCGTGCCGAACCTGATCATCCGGCAATTCGCCGGTCGCAAGGCCGTCGTCGCCGTGCCCGAGAGCGAGGCGTCATGACGATCGCGCTGGAAACCCGCAATCTCGAAAAGTCTTTCGGCGGCCTGCGCGTCACCCGCGACCTCTCGCTGAAGGTGATGCAGGGCGCCCGCCATGCGCTGATCGGACCGAACGGCGCCGGCAAGACCACCGTCATCAACCAGCTCACTGGCGTGCTGACGCCGAACAGCGGCCGCATCCTGCTCGAAGGCCGCGACATCACCGGCCTGTCCGTGCACAGGCGGGTGCTGCGCGGGCTGTCGCGCACCTTCCAGATCAACCAGCTCTATGCCGACCTGACCCCGCTCGAAACCATCGGCCTTGCGGTCTCCGAACGGATAGGCCGCGGCGGCGACTGGTGGCGGCGGACGGGAACGCGGAGCGACATCAACGCGGAGATCGCCGAGATCCTGTCGCGCTTCCATCTGCTCGACGTCATGACCGAGCTCACGTCGACATTGCCCTACGGCAAACAGCGCTTGCTCGAGATCGCGGTCGCGATCGCCGCCAAGCCGCGCGTGCTGCTGCTCGACGAGCCCGCGGCGGGCGTTCCCGAAAGTGAGCGCCACGACATCCTGGCGGCGGTTGCGGCGTTGCCACGCGAGGTCACGGTGCTCTTGATCGAGCACGACATGGATCTGGTGTTCTCGTTCGCCGACCGCATCTCGGTGCTGGTCAATGGCGGCCTGCTCACCGAGGGCGCACCCGACGAGGTCGCGCGCGATCCGCAGGTGCGGGCGGTCTATCTCGGCGAGGCCGCCGATGCCTGATCTCCTCTCGATCCGGGGTCTGCGTGCCGGGTATGGCGAGGCGGTCGTGCTGCCCGACATGTCGCTGGCGCTGGCCGAGGGTCAGGTGCTCGCGCTGCTCGGACGCAACGGCACCGGCAAAACCACGCTGATCAACTCGATCGTCGGCATCACTAGGCGCTTCGGCGGCAGCGTCGCGCTCGCTGGCCACGACATCACGGCGTTGCGGCCCGACCAGCGCGCTCGCGCCGGGATTGGTTGGGTGCCGCAGGAGCGCAACATCTTCTGCTCGCTGACGGTGGAAGAGAACATGACCGCGGTGGCGCAGCCCGGGCCGTGGACGGTCGAGCGGGTGTATGAGATGTTTCCGCGGCTGAAGGAGCGGCGCGGCAATTTCGGCAACCAGTTATCGGGCGGCGAACAGCAGATGCTGGCGATCGGCCGCGCGCTGACGCTGAACCCCAAAGTGCTGCTGCTCGACGAGCCGACCGAAGGGCTGGCGCCGATCATCGTTGAGGAATTGTTAAAGGCGATCGGAACCATCACGCGCGCTGGCGGCATCTGCTCGATCATCGTCGAGCAGAATGCGCAAAAGATTCTGGGGCTCGCCGACCGCGTTGTGATATTGGAACGCGGCACGATCGTGCACGATGCCGCAAGCAGCGCGCTGAAGACCGATCCCTCCGTCCTCGAGCGCCATCTCGGCGTCGCCGGGACCAAGAAACACTGACGACCCCAGGGAGTTCACCATGCAGCGAACCAAGCCTCCGTTCCGCGCCGACGAGGTCGGCAGCCTGTTGCGGCCGCCGAAGATCAAGGAGGCCCGCGCCAGGCTCGAGAAGGGCGAGATCTCGGCCGACGAGCTGCGCAAGGTCGAGGACATGGAGATCGAGAAGGTCGTGCACAAGCAGGCCTCGGTCGGCCTGAAGCTCGCGACCGACGGCGAGTTCCGTCGTTCCTGGTGGCACTTCGACTTCCTCAGTCATCTGACCGGCTGCGAGCTGTTCCATCCCGACATGGGCATCCAGTTCTCGGGCGTGCAGACCCGGCACGACGCCATCAGGGTGATCGGCAAGCTCGATTTCTCCGATCAGCACCCGATGCTCGATCATTTCAGGTTCCTGAAGAAGTACGCCGACCAGGCGCACGTCACGCCGAAGATGACGATCCCGTCGCCGGCCGTGCTGCACTTCCGCGGCGGCCGCAAGCTGATCTCGAAGGAGGTCTATCCCGACCTCGAGGAATTCTATCTCGACCTCGGCAAGACCTATCGCAAGGCGGTGAAGGCATTCTACGACGCCGGCTGCCGTTACCTGCAATTCGACGACACGGTGTGGGCCTATCTGTGCTCGCAGGAGGAATTGCAGAAGTCGCGGGAGCGCGGCGACAATCCCGACGGCTTGCAGGAAATCTACGCGCGCGTCATCAACTACGCGATCGCCGATCGGCCGTCCGACATGGTGATCACGACCCATGTCTGCCGCGGCAATTTCCGTTCGACCTGGATTTCGTCCGGCGGCTACGAGCCGGTCGCCGAGACCATGCTCGCCGGCACCAACTACGACGGCTATTTCCTCGAATATGATTCCGACCGTGCCGGCGGTTTCGAGCCGCTGCGCTTCCTGCCCAAGGGCAACAAGGTCGTGGTGGTCGGCGTCATCACCTCGAAGTTCGGCGAGCTCGAGACCAAGGACGCGATCAAGCGGCGGCTGGAGGAGGCGGCGAAGTTCGCCCCGCTCGAGCAGCTCGCGCTGTCGCCGCAGTGCGGCTTCGCCTCGACCGAGGAGGGCAACATCCTCTCCGAGGAAGAGCAGTGGGCGAAGCTGCGGCTCGCCGTCGAGGTCGCGAACGAGGTGTGGGGCAAGTAGCACCGCCTCCGTCGTCATTGCGAGGAGCGAAAGCGACGAAGCAATCCATTTCTCCGCTCGCGAAGGCATGGATTGCTTCGCTTCGCTCGCAATGACGGAGAGAGCTGTCTTTCACTGCTCCGCCAGATAGACCTCGCCGAGCAGCGAGGAGTTCGACCACGGCACCTGCTTGCCCTTGGTCGCGGCGACGACCTCGGCGCGGACCCGCGTCAGCATCTGCTGCACCTCGAGGCCGGGCGTCCCGACATGGCGCGACAGTGCCGCGGAGAACGGACTGTTGGCGCCTTCGCCGTCGAGTGCGACCTGGCCCGGCGCGGTCGCGAATGCGATCAGCGTACCGGCACCGAGCGTCGAGCCTGATCCGAGCGTGGCCGGCGCGGCAAGACCGGAGCCTGTCTCGATGCCGCGGCTCGGGCCTGCGGAGGCCACCTGCGGTGCCATCGGATTGTTGCGGCAGGCATCGAGGATCAGGATGTTGGTGCGGATCTGATCGTCGAGGCCGGCCATGATCGTATCCATGTCGACCATCGCGTCGGTCATGCGAGCGCCCGCCTTGAATTCGATATCGACCGGCACGAGGTAGTTGCGGCCGTCGACCTGCACGCCATGGCCGGCGTAATACACCACCGCGATCTGCGACCGCGCCGCCTCGCGCAGGAAGTCATGGATCGTCTGCTGCATCGTGGTGCGATCGAGATCGAGACCTTCCGAGACGGTGAAGCCGATCTCGCGCAGGCTCCTGGCGATGGCGCGCGCGTCGTTCGGCGGGTTGGGCAGTGCCTTCACATGTGCATAGGTGCCGTTGCCGATCACCAGCGCGACGCGCCGGCCGGTGGCTGCGGCTTGTTCGCGTGCGGCGGATGGAGCCGGCGCGGCCGCGGAAGCCGGTGGTGCCGGAGCGGGCCTGCTCTCGGCGGCAGGCACTGCTGCGGTTTTGCGCGGAACGGCATCTGCCTCCTTGAGCAGTGCGAGCCGCACTTTCGCGGTGGCTTGGTTGGCCTTGCTGCCGGCATCGGAGGCGACGCCCTCGAGCACGGCGGCGTAGTCTTCCTTGGCGTGCGTAGCATCGCCGTTGGCTTCATAGGCGAGGCCACGTTGGGCATAGGCCGAGATCAAGACGCTGCCGGGCGGCGTCATGATGTTGGCGGGCGCTTTGGCCTTTGCGAGCCGGATCGCTTCCGACGTGTCCGCGATCGCGCGCGCGATGTCACCCTTGGCGCGCCAGATCACGGCGCGGCTGATCAGCGGCTGCGGCAACGTCGGATCGATCCTGATCGCCTCGTTGATGTCGGCGAGCGCGCCGTCGAGATCGCCGAGCGCCTGCTTCGAGGCGCCGCGGTTCTGATAGGAGAAGGCCGACTTCGGTCCGGTCTTGATCGCGGCGTCGTAGTCGGCGATCGCCTTGCTGTAGTCGCCCTTGCCGCGATAGGCGTTGCCGCGATTGTGATAGATGATGCCGCTCGGCGGGCCGAGGCGCAGTGCGTCGTCGAAGTCGGCGATCGCGATGTCGTACTCGCCTTTGTCGTAATAGGCCGAGCCGCGCAGATTGTAGACGGCGGTGCCGGGCTTGAGGCGCAGCGCCTCGGTGGCATCGGATATCACCTGCGCATAGTTTCCCTTCTTGTTCCAGCCGACCGCGCGCCAGAAATAGATGGTCGCGAGCTTCTCACCGGAAAACACCTTCAGCGCGATGATCTTGCTACAGGCGTCGATCATCTGGTCGGCGGGGGTCGTCTCGGTCGTGCAGAGTGGGCCGAGCTGGGAGCGCGTTTGGGCGAGGCAGGGTGCCGCCCACAGCAGGGCGGCGAGCAGGGCAGGCATCAGGAGCAGGCGGCGCATCGGGCATCCCGGGGTAAAGCTGTCACTGCGATGGCGAACAGCGTGGCGGTCATGAATGTTTGGTGATCGGGCTGTAGAGGGGGTTCAACTGGTGGGAAAACGGTGATAAGACGCTGCCGATCGTTAGCTCTGCCCACTTTTGTCCCACTCACTGGTGCCACGCCAGGCCTTATGAAGAACGACGAAATCCTCAGTCAGATCACGGAGTTCTGCCGCCGTTCCGATATGGCGGAGACGACGTTTGGCCGCCGTGCGGTCAATGACGGCAAGCTGGTTTACCGGCTGCGCGAGGGCAAGCGCATCACCATCGACACGCTGGATCGCATCAACGCCTTCATTGCGACCTCGACCCCGGGCGGCGTCGCACCGCCGCGCGGCCTCGTGGTGCCGCCGGAAAAGCGCGATCCGCGGGGCAATTTCCGCTTCTTCGAGAACCGCCAGCGCTATCTGCTGTTCGTGCACACTTGCAGCGAGAAGCGGGTGATCGCCGACCGGGTCGCGCTGGAACTGGCGGCGATCCACCCGCGGCCGCCGGCGCTGCGGGTTTTTGATGCCGGGATGGGTGACGGCACGGTGCTGGCGCGGGTTCTGCGCGCCATGCATGGCCGCTTCCCGCATATGCCGTTCTATGTCGCCGGCAAGGAATTGAGCCTGGAGGACGTCCGCCTGACCCTCGACAAGGTCCCGGACCGCCTGTTCGAGCACCCGGCGAGCGTCTTCGTGTTCACCAACATGTACTACGCCGAGGCGCCGTGGCTGACGCCGAAAGATTCAACGGCGGCGGCCGGGATGATCTGGCACGAAGTCGCCCTGCGCGGCGCCTCGTCGGGCGATTTCGAGGCTCAGATCGCCGAGCTCGGCCCATTTCTGGAGCAGAACTGGCGCGCCAATCTCAGTCCCCGGACCGCGATGCCGATCTATGAGCGGCCGGTGGCGCTCGTCCTGTATCGGGACGATCATCGCTTCCTGCTCGACTCCATCATTCCGCGGGCCGGGCGGACCGAGGCCAATTTCGATCTGGTGATCGCCTCGCAGCCCTACCGGGCAAAATCGTCGGTAAATTTCCGGGCCAAGCGGATCATCGCGCCGCTGGCGCGCGCGCTGCGCAGCGGAGGACGCTTGATAGGAATCCACTCCCACGGCGGCGATCCCGGACTTGAAATGATTCAAGCGGTCTGGCCCGGAGAAAATCCTTTCGCCGTCAGCCGTCATGAGATACTGCGCGCGGTGAAATACGAGCTGGGCTCGGCCGGCCGCGAGCTGAACTTCAATGCCTATGCCGATAACCGTTCGATCTTCCGCTATGATATGGAGGCGCTGCCCAATGAGGTGACCGGCTCGATCGGAACCTCGACGGCCTTCGCCGCGTGGAATGCGGCAGTGTATGTCGCGCAGATCGAAGATGAGCGGTTGACCGAAACGACCGAAGACGGACGAGCTCTCGAGGCCACACGCGAGGTTCTCCGCAAACACAACGGGCTGTGGTTCTACGACGAATCCTACGTCATCTCGCGGCGACGAGACTGACATTTCGGGGACATATTCACCAACCAACGTCGGACATCGACGAAACAAGGGGTTTGCTTGATGCGCGCGTCTTATCTCTTCACCAGCGAGTCGGTCTCCGAAGGCCATCCGGACAAAGTCTGCGATCGCATCTCGGATGAGATCGTCGATCTGTTCTACCGCGAAGGGCCGAAGGCCGGCATCGATCCGTGGCAGATCCGTGCCGCCTGCGAGACGCTCGCGACCACCAACAAGGTGGTGATCGCCGGCGAGACCCGCGGCCCGAGCTCGGTCACCAACGATCACATCGAGAGCGTCGTCCGCGATGCGATCAAGGACATCGGCTACGAGCAGGACGGCTTCCACTGGAAGACCTGCGACATCGAGATCCTGCTGCATCCGCAGTCGGCGGACATCGCGCAGGGCGTCGATGCGCTGCAGCCGGGCGAAGTCAAGGAAGAGGGTGCCGGCGACCAGGGCATCATGTTCGGCTACGCCACCAACGAGACGCCCGACCTGATGCCGGCGCCGATCTTCTACGCCCACAAGATCCTGCGCCTGATCTCGGAAGCACGCCACTCCGGCAAGGAGAAGGTGCTCGGTCCGGACTCCAAGAGCCAGGTCACCGTGCAGTACGAGAACGGCAAGCCGGTCGGCGTCCGCGAGATCGTGGTCTCGCATCAGCATCTGGTCGAGGACCTCACCTCCAGCCAGATCCGCGACATCGTCGAGCCCTATGTGCGCGAGGCGCTGCCGAAGGACTGGATCAACGGCAAGACGATCTGGCACATCAATCCGACCGGCAAGTTCTACATCGGCGGTCCCGACGGCGATTCCGGCCTGACCGGCCGCAAGATCATCGTCGACACCTATGGTGGCGCGGCTCCGCATGGCGGCGGTGCGTTCTCCGGCAAGGATCCGACCAAGGTCGACCGCTCGGCTGCTTACGCTGCGCGCTACGTTGCCAAGAACATCGTCGCGGCCGGTCTTGCCGACCGCTGCACGCTGCAACTCGCCTACGCGATCGGCGTGGCGCGTCCGCTGTCGATCTACATCGACACCCACGGCACCGGTAAGGTCTCGGAGGACGAGCTCGAGCGGGCGGCGGCGAAGGCGATGGACCTGACGCCGCGTGGCATCCGCACCCATCTCGATCTCAACCGCCCGATCTACGCGCGCACCTCGGCCTACGGCCATTTCGGCCGCACGCCGGACAATGAGGGCGGCTTCTCCTGGGAGAAGACCGATCTCGTCGAGCCGCTGAAGCGCGCGCTCTGACTTTCTTACCTCGCCCCGCTTGCGGGGAGAGGTCGCCGCGAAGCGGCGGGTGAGGGGGACTCTCCGCGGATGCGGCCCCTCATTCCGACCCTCTCCTCATAGGAACGGGGAGAGGGAGAAGGCTGCGCCGCAGGGCGCTCGGCTCGCTTTGTTACTGACACGCTCGATTCACCGATTAGGAAAACCACATGAACGCCCCCACGAAGCCCGGCTTCACCGACTACATCGTCAAGGACATTGCGCTCGCCGATTTCGGCCGCAAGGAGATCTCGCTGGCCGAGACCGAGATGCCCGGCCTGATGGCCACCCGCGAGGAGTACGGCCCCAAGCAGCCGCTGAAGGGCGCGCGCATCGCGGGCTCGCTGCACATGACGATCCAGACCGCGGTCTTGATCGAGACGCTGGCTGCGCTCGGCGCCGACATCCGCTGGGTCTCGTGCAACATCTATTCGACCCAGGATCACGCCGCCGCGGCGATCGCCGCCGCCGGCATTCCGGTGTTCGCCGTCAAGGGCGAGACGCTGACCGAGTACTGGGACTACACCGCAAAACTGTTCGACTGGCATGGCGGCGGCACGCCGAACATGATCCTCGATGACGGCGGCGACGCCACCATGCTGGTGCATGCCGGCGTGCGCGCCGAGCAGGGCGACACCGCGTTCCTCGACAAGCCGGGCTCGGAAGAAGAGGAGATCTTCTACGCGTTGGTGAAGCGTCTGCTGAAGGAGAAGCCGAAGGGCTACTTCGCCGGGATCGCCAAGAACATCAAGGGCGTCTCGGAAGAGACCACCACGGGCGTGCATCGCCTCTACGAGATGGCCAACAAGGGCACGCTCTTGTTCCCGGCGATCAACGTCAACGACAGCGTCACCAAGTCCAAGTTCGACAACCTGTACGGCTGCCGTGAATCGCTGGTCGACGCGATCCGTCGCGGCACCGACGTCATGCTGTCGGGCAAGGTCGCGGTGGTCTGCGGCTACGGCGACGTGGGCAAGGGCTCGGCCGCCTCGCTGCGCCAGGGCGGCGCCCGCGTGATCGTGACCGAGATTGATCCGATCTGCGCGCTGCAGGCGGCGATGGAGGGATACGACGTCCAGACCCTGGACGACGTCTGCGACAAGGCCGACATCTTCGTCACCGCCACCGGCAACAAGGACGTCATCACCGTCGACCACATGCGGCAGATGAAGAACAACGCCATCGTCTGCAACATCGGCCACTTCGACTCCGAGATTCAGGTCGCCGGCCTGAAGAACTTCAAGTGGGACGAGATCAAGCCGCAGGTCCACCACGTCGAGTTCCCGGACGGCAAGAAGATCATCCTGCTGTCGGAAGGCCGCCTGGTGAACCTGGGCAACGCCACGGGCCACCCGTCCTTCGTGATGTCCGCCTCCTTCACCAACCAGACGCTGGCGCAGATAGAGCTGTTCACCAAGGGCGATGCCTACGCCAACGAAGTCTA
>ERZ941671.9-NODE-9-length-125332-cov-6.694285_pt1 | contig 125332 bp, 122 predicted proteins | sample MGYA00521093_ERZ941671 | MGnify/ENA primary metagenome ERZ941671 (study PRJEB32759, sample SAMN07749878) | skin metagenome | biome: transportation; feature: city; material: polyester macromolecule | host: Homo sapiens | place: Hong Kong:MOS line | collected... | reverse complement strand
GAGATGCCTAAGTGACTGGAGTTCAGACGTGTGCTCCTTCCGATCTCGCGCCGGTCGGCGAAAGCTGGTGCACGGCATCGCCGGCGAGGAACACGCGACCTTTCGAATACTCCTTCGCCACGAGGCTCCGCCGCGTCCAGATGCTGCAGCCGAGCCACTCGACGTCGAACGGCCGGCCGACGGCGCGCCGCATCAACGCGTCCCTATCGACCGTCTCCGGCGTCTGCTGGCCGTCGCTCTCGATCATCATCAGCCGCCACATGGCGTTGACTGGATCGACCACGCGGATGTTGGCCCACAGCCCGCCGCGATCGATGGCAAGGAAGAACGTGCCCTCGTCCTTGCCGACGCGCTTGAGGAAATCCGGCGCGCGGAAGAACAGGTGCACCGGATGGCCGAGCGTGCCCTGCCCTGTGAGCTCGATGCCGAGCTCACAGCGGATCGCGCTGGTGGCGCCATCGCAGCCGACCAGATAGTCGGCCTCGATGCGCTCGCGCTTGCCGCTGTCGAGGTCGACGATCTCGGCCACGACACCCGCGCCGGTGTCCTTGAACGACTCCATGCGGGTGCGATGCCGGATCTCGACGCCCCGATGCGTCAACGCGAAATTCTTTAGGATCGGATCGAACCACATCTGCGAGCAGGTCTGCAGCCGCATCGGGCTCCACGACTCAGGGCTGAGGCCGGCGACGGCGGGCCGCGGAATGCGGCCGAGCTCATAGCCGGTGAAGCTCGTCACGAACACGGCGTCGCGGGCGTGGTCGCGCGGAAACGGACAGTTGTGCACCTCGTCGGCGATGCCCCAGCGCCGGCAGAACTCCATGGTGCGGACGTTCACTTCGTTCATCTTCGGCGTGACGATGGTGCCGTCGCCCTGCTCCACCAGCAGGCACGGCACGCCGCGCCAGCCAAGGTCGGCCGCGAGCGCGAGCCCCACCGGCCCGCCGCCGACGATCAGAACGGGAATTTTTCGTGCTGCCATTGCTCAATCGATCTTGATGTTCGCGGCCTTGGCGACCGCCTGCCATTTGCGGAAATCGTCCACCATCTTGGCGCCGAAAGCCTCGGGCGACGCAACCACGGGCACGGCTCCCATCCGCATGATGATTTCCTGCATTTCGGGTGTCTTCAGGCCGGCGTTGATCGCATTGTTGAGCGTGCCGATGATGAGGCTGCCGAACAGCGTTCCCAGGATGTAACCGCGGCCACCGAACAGGCTGCAACCACCGAGGATCACCGCCGCGATGACGTCGAGCTCCATGCCCTGTACGACGTCGGGCCGTGCGGCATGGGAGCGCGCCGACAGCACCAATGCCGCGAGCCCGGCCAGCGCGCCGGTCAGCACGAAGGCCGCGGTCGTCACCCATTTGGTGTTGATGCCGGAATAGAGCGCTGCGGTCGGATTGCCGCCGACCGCATAGATGCGGCGACCGAACACATTGTAGTGCAGCAGCAGGACGCCGACGACCATCGCCGCCAGCGTCCAGGCGATCGGAACCGGAATGCCCAGGAAGGTGCCTTCGCCGAAGATCGCGAAATAGGTCTCGTTGGTGATGATGACGGGCTTGGTGTTGGTCACCATCATCGCCAGTCCGCGCGCCATGCTCAACGACCCAAGCGTCACCAGGAAGGACGGGATCGAGAGCTGCGTGGTCAGGATGCCATTCAGCAGCCCGACCAGCGCGCCGGTGCCGAGCCCGGCGACGGCGCCAACGATCCAGCTGTTGTAGATCTGGCTCATCGCCAGCGCGGCCGCCATTCCCGACAGCGCCAATGTCGATGCGACCGAGAGATCGATCTGACGCGCGATGATGACGAACGTCATGCCGACCGCGATGATCGACACCAGCGTGGTCTGGCGTCCGATATTCAGGAAATTGTCGACCGAGAGGAACCAGGGCGACGACAGGCTGAACACGACCAGCAGCACCACGAAGGCGATGTACAGCATGTAAGGCCGCTCGCCGCGCAGCAGGTTCTGCAAGAGCTTGCGGCGTCGATCGGATCGGGTCGGCGAAGCGACGATATTCGGCGCGGTCAGTTCGGTCATGCGGGCAGCTCTTGCAATTGGCCTTGTCCGGAAGCCTGATAGATCTGAAGGAGATGATGAAGCTCCTCGGCATCGTCGATTTCCCCGCGCACCAGCGTCTGGGCGACGCATCCGTCGACGACCACCGAGATACGGTCGCAGAGCTCGATCAGCTCGACGAGATCCGACGAGACGATGAGGACGCCGGTGCCGTCGCGGGCGGCATTGCGGATCACACCATAGATTTCCTCGCGGGCGCCGACGTCGACGCCGACGGTCGGTTCGTCCAGCAGCAGCACGCGCGGCCGCGGCTCATTCCATTTTCCGAACACGACCTTCTGCTGGTTGCCGCCGGACAATGTCCTGACCAGGCTGGATGTGCCCTGCGCCTTCACCGACAGCCTGGCGACCGCAGCCTCGGCACGCCGGGCGGCAGCGCGGCGCTGCATGAAGCCCCAGCGCGAGAAATGCGGAATCCGCGGCAGGGTGATGTTGCGCTCGATCGAATGGTCCAGCACCAGGCCCTGCACGTGTCGGTCTTCCGGCACCAGCGCGACGCCGTGCTCGATCGCGTCGGCCGGGCTCTTCGGCAGCCAAGGCCGACCCTCGATCTCGCATCTGCCGCTCTGCATCGGCCGAAGCCCGAATATCGTCTCCAGAATTTCCGTGCGCCCGCTCCCGATCAAGCCGGCGAGACCATGGATCTCACCCTGCATCACCGACAGTTCGACAGCGGACAGCCGGTCGTTGGACACGCCTGACAGCGACAGCGCGGGCGCTGGATTGAGCGGACGCGTTGCCGCGCGCTCGGTACGCGACGCGGCCGGCATCAATCGATCGGTGCCGATGATGGCGTTCACCAGCCGTTTCATGTCGGTATCGGCGGTGACGAACGTCCCGGCGTTGGCACCATCGCGGAGCACGGTGACGCGCTGCGAGACTTCGAAGACCTCGTTGAGCCGATGGGTCACATAGATCACGCCGACGCCGCGGCGCGTCGCCTTCCCGATCGCATCGAACAGAATGCGGACTTCATCCGAGGTCAGCGAGGATGTCGGCTCATCGAGGATCAACAGCCGTACCTCGCCCATCAACGCCTTGGCGATCTCCGTCATCTGGCGGTAGGCGAAGGGCAGCGAACCGACCGCCGCACGCGTATCGAGGGGAATACCGAGCTCGCCCAGGAACGCTTCGGCCTTGGCGACCAGTTCGCGCTTCCGGACAAAGCCGAACCGCGCGCGCGGCTCGCGGCCGAGCAGCAGATTGTCAGCGACGCTGAGCGACTCGACGAGACTGAGATCCTGATAGACGACGGCGATCCCGGCCTCGCGCGATCTTGCCGGGCTGTCGAACGCCACCGGTCGGCCGGCGATCTCGATGCTGCCGCTGTCGGCCGCATGAACACCGCTGAGGATCTTGATCAGCGTGGATTTTCCGGCCCCGTTCTCGCCCAGCAGCGCGTGCACCTCGCCGGGACGGACCTCGAGATTGACGTCGCGCAGCGCCCGCACGCCGCCAAAGCGCTTGTTGACGCCGCCGACCATCAACAGCGACGTCGACGGCCGAGGCCCTGCCGCGATCGAACCGGACAATTCCACTTCCCTCCCGTCAGCCGCGCGACCCGCTGATGCGATGATGACATCGTGTTATTTTTACAACTTATTGTGTTATAATTCTATCACCTTGGAGACCCTGTCAATGGGAGATCGCGCTGCCGGGCGCTCGAATTCGGGCAAGGTCGCGATTCAGCGGCGCGGAAAGAGCCGGTCCTGCTCAGGACATGAGTGATCCAATCCGCACGGGGATCGCCACTGCCGCTGCTGCAATCAGGCAGCGCGGGGTCGGGTCGGCGAGCCGCCCCGACCGCACCACATCTGAGATCTCAAAGCCCCGGCCACCCCAAACCACCGGGACACTGCGCGGCGGACAAGTCCACCTGCGGCGCGCAGCGGTGCAAGGGCGCAGCGGCGGCTTCCGAGGCATGGAAAATGGGCGTCGCATCAGGCCGGACATCGCAGGCTTCGGCGAGACACGCGACGTTGCCGCAGCGCCTGATGACTTCGCGAAGGTTCACCGCGGTGAACGGTGCAGTCATCGCGAATCTCCGCACAATTCAGGCACGGCATGGTCCGACGCGCGCATCGCGCTGATCGGCGATCGACGGCTGGATGGCAGGTTGCAAGCCATCGCGATCAGAAGATCCCCCGCCTCCCGCGCGGCCGCTTTTCCGCTTTCCGCAAACAATAGTCTCCCTCGCCTGCCCCGAACCGCGTATACAGGAGATCATCGAATCTATTTGAATGCCCATTTGATTTACCACTGTTGCGGCTGTCGGCATTTTGCATTCCACGGACCGCCTTGCACATCGATTGCAACGGCTGGCGAGGGCGACTAGGAAGCTTTTATGAGCAACGATTCTGACCAGGCATGGCAAGGCCATTCGCCGTCAACTCCCTTGGCCACGCCCCGCCGCCGTTGGCCATGGGTCCTGCTGTTGTTGATCGTCCTTGGCCTCGCAGGCGCGGGCGCCGTCTACGCCTGGCCCGAAATTGCGATGGTGGTCCCCTCTCTCGGCCGGGAGGCGGCAGGCAAGGACACGGCCGCGGGCGACAAGGAAGCGCTGCCGGACCTGCTCGCGAGCCACCAGAAGGTTGAAGCAGATCTCGCCACACTCGGCCGGGCGGTCGCGGACCAGCAGGAGCAGTTGAAGACGATCGTCGACCAACTGGCCGCCCTGACCTCGAAAGTCGACGCACTGCAACGTTCCGCTCCAGCCATGGCGCCGGCGGCACCGGTCGCCGCCGAGCCGCAGCGCCCCCCTGTCGCGCAGGCCGCCCCGAAGCCGAGGAAACCGCCGGCCGCTCGCACCCCGAAGCCGGCAGGCCCGATTTCGACCGGCGGCGCTCCGCTCAACTAGCGCCTTTCCCGTTCCGATGGAATCGGAGGGCTACGACGCAGGACATCGAAGCAGGCTCCAAGAGCCAACCCGAATTACCGGGATTTGTTCTTAAAGGCTGCGATACGTTCCTGCATATCGGGGCCACGGCCCCGGCTCTCCAGAATTTCCCATTGCAGGCCCGCGTCGAGCGGCAGGCCGTCCGTTGCATCAAGCAGGCTCTTGTTCGCGGCGTGGGAAAACGCCGAGTTCTGCGCGATGCGCTCTGCGAGCGATCGGATCTCCGCGTCGAAGCGATCGATCGGGACAATAAATTCAGCCAACCCGATGCGCACGGCCTCGGACGCGTCGATCATGTCAGCGGTGAACATCAGTCGTTTGGCGGTTGCGACGCCTACGCGCCGCGGCAGGCGCTGGCTCATGCCCCAGACCGGCGTCAGGGCCCACTTCGCGTGGGTATCGCCAAAGCGGGCGTTGTCGGCGGCGACAATGAAATCGCAAGCCAACGCCACTTCGAGCGCCCCGGTGTAGCAATGACCATGCACGGCGGCGACCACCGGCTTCGGCAACCTCTCCAGTAACCGCAGCGTCTCGCTATGCCATCCCTTTGAAGGAGGCTTCTCGCCGGCGCCGATATCCGCGAGGTCGTGTCCGGCCGAGAAGCATTTCCCGGCGCCTCGCAACACCACGCAGCGAATGCGTTCATCATCACCGAGAGCGGCGATGTGCTCTCGCAGCTCCCTGAAAAGGTCGACCGTCAGCGCGTTCAGCTTGTCAGGCCGATTCAGCGTGAGCTGTGCCCAGCCATCATGGTCATCGCGCATGACAAGCGCATCAGCATTCGAAGCGCTGGGATTCATCTGGCGTTCTCCGGTGCAAATTCAAAAGCTCGGTCCGCGGCCATTGAACGGTAGCTGTCCACCATCCTGAAGCCGACCACGAACATCCTGACCGAACCACCCCGGAGGTTCAATAGATTCAGTCCGGAAGCCGTGCTCGATCGCGAGCATCATGCGCCGGCCACAGCCGGAGTGAGAGGCACTCCGGCTCGGCCGACAACACGGCCTTCGGACCTCAAGCCGCCTTCGCAGCCTTGTCCACTGGCGCCGTTTCCATGGCGCGCATGTAGAGATCGAGCAGCGATTCGCGCTCGTCGCGTTCGTCCTGATCCTGCTTTCGCAGCTTGACGATCTCCTTGAGGATCTTGACGTCGAAGCCTTCGCCCTTGGCTTCCGAGAACACTTCCTTCTTCTGCTCGTTCAGTTCCAGTAGTTCCGCGTCCAGATTCTCGATCCGTTCGATGAAGGAACGAATTTTTCCGCCGGGAATGGTGATGTCAGACATGGTGCCTCTTTGCTGAATGAGGTCGTGAAATTGAAAGCAAAGTGATAACCAATGTCTTAAGCTGCGGGTCTGCTGTCGCGATCAGCCCGCGCGGAGACGTACCGTTCTCTTGGCATCGGCGATGCGATCAGCCAGCGATCGACAAGACTTTGCGACCTGTCAGGAAGCGCCGGACGTACCAACGCGACTGTCACGAATCCAGCGGTTGGACGGCAATTGTCACAGTTTACGGCGGCATTTGTTCGCCGCCTAATCGATCAATCGCTGCACGATCGACGACCGTGGCAAAGCCCGCGGCCGGTTTCGGCTACGCAGCCAGCACACGCCCATCCAGAAACCGGGGCCACGCCGATGGGAAAGTCGCGCAGGAAACGACAGTTGAAATCCGTGAAGGCGGAGCTTCGGAGATTCGAGCGATTCGCGAAAGCGGGACACGAGGCCGGCCTCCTCGTCAGCTGGGATTGCTATGTCCGCTACTTCAAGAATCCATCTCTCAAGTGTGGTCCGGTTCGGCGGCGGCGAACTGCGATCCGGCCAGACGCCGCGGTTTGACCACACGCGAGAGCGGCAGACGGATCGTGAAACAGGATCCCTCGTCCTCCTTGCTCTCGACGCCGACGCTCCCGCCATGCAGCTCGGCAACGATCTTGACCAGATAGAGGCCGACGCCGGTGCCGACGATTCCGGACACATTGCTGCCGCGCGTGTAACGGTCGAACACGCTCGCAATGTCTTTCCTGGGAATGCCCATGCCATGGTCGCGGACGGCGATCGCGACTTGGTCGCCTTCGATCGCAGCGGCGACTTCGATCAGGCTGCCGTCGGGAGAATACTTCAGGGCATTGGAGATCAGATTCCCGAACATCTGGAACAGCAGTTTGGCATCGCCGAGCACTGGCAGCGACGTGGCGCCAAGCGCCTGATGGATGTTTGCCTGCGCAGCGACATCGCGATGGAGCTGGCAGACCTCATCGAGGATCACGCGAAGGTCGATCTCGACGGGGTGGAAGTAAAGCTGGGTATCGCCATCGACGAGGCGCGAGGAGTTGAGCAGCTTGTCGATCACCGTGGTCATTCGCAGCACCGCCTTGCGGATCTTGCCGGCGCGCTCGGCGATCTCCGCGCCCGTCGTCACCTGACTGGTCTTGGCCAGACGCTGCGCCTGCGCGTCGATCACGGTCAGCGGCGTGCGGAATTCGTGCGAGGCCATCGACACGAAATCCTGCTGTAGCTGGTTCAGCCGCTGCTCCTGTGCCAGCCGTTCCTCCAGCATGGTTGCCTGCTGCGACAGCGAACGCTGGCTCAGCATCAGCTCGATCGCATTGGTGCGAAACACGACGAGCGCGCGGGCCATTTCGCCGATCTCGTCGATCCGCTCCGCCCCGCGAATTTCGATGTCGGTGTCGTTGCCCGCGAGCTGGCGCATGCCGCCGGCAAGTTCCAGCAGCGGCTTCGAGACGTAGCGCTTCACGTAGAACAGCGCCGCCATGATCAGGACCGCTGCAATACCCATCGCGACGAGGATCAGCGCGCGCGAATTCCTGTATGCGGCGTCGGCCTCGTCGCTGGCAGCGGCCGCGCTTGCGACGTTGAGACGGGTGACGCGGTCCAGCGCATCACTGCTCGCGTCGAAGGTGGATTGCGAGGTCGTCCGGTAAAGGTTGACGGCTTCCGACACCTGTCCGGTCTCGTAGAGCTCGAGGACCTCGTCCACGATGCCGCGATAGGCCGTCCAGCCTTCCTTGAATTTGGCGTAGAGCTCGGCCGCAGCCGGCAACTTGCGGAGACTTTCGTAGTCCTTCTCGGCCTGCTCGACGGCCCGCCCGAGGCTCTCGATATCCTTCTTGCTCGACCCCGCCTCGTGGCTCGCGGACAACAGATAACGCCCCTCCGCGGCGCGGAAGTCCGACGTGAAGTTGTTGAGGTCCCCGATCGCGCGCGTGCTGGGCAGCCAGACGTCCCGGACGTCCGCCGCCGCCCGGTTGAACTCGCCCAGGCGTTCGATGCTGAACAGGCCCAACGCCGTGATCAGCAGGAAAAAGAACAGAAATACCAGGGAAAGGAGGTAGTTGAGCGAACGCCTGCGCATCATGTGACCCTGGGTGCGATCACCGTCTCTGCGGCCAATCCATCCGAACTTGTGGGAATTTCATCACAGGCTTTCGCGCATGGCCGCTACTGTGATTTATCACATTTGCCTCGTTCCGGGATACATTTTAAGGCTGCGGCGAGCCTGTTCGTGCTGTTCCGGGCCAGAGGCGAAGTATGGCGGACATCAAGAAGAAGATTCTGTGCATCGAGGACGATCGCGAGACCGCAGCCCTGATCGCCGAGGAGCTGCTCGAGCGCGGTTTCGAGGTCACCCTGGCCTATGACGGCGGCGAAGGCTTTGCCGCCATCTTCAAGACGATGCCCGACCTGGTGCTGAGCGACATCAACATGCGGGTGATGTCGGGCTTCGAAGTGCTCGAGCACTTGACCAGGATCGCGCCCCGCTTCAACAACATGCCCTTCGTCTTCCTCACTGCCCTGACCGATCGCCGCAACGAGTTGAAGGGACGCGAGCTCGGCGCCGACGACTATGTCACCAAGCCGATCGATTTCGATATCCTGGCGTCGATCATCAACGCACGGCTATCGCACGTCGCGCGAACCGATGTCTGGGCCAAGGAGGCGCAGTTGAACGACCGCGAGATCGAGACCCTGACCTGGGTGGCGCGCGGCAAGACCTCGGCCGAAATCGCCAAGATCGTCGGACTGAGCAAGCGGACAGTCGATTTTCACGTCGACAACGCGCGGATCAAGCTCGGGGTCGCGACCCGGACGCAGGCCGCGATCAAGGCAGTCACGGGGCGGCTGATCGAGCCTTGAGCTGCCGATCCCGATCCAGTGATCGCGGCATTCACGGCGGTTGCTTCCCCCTCGTCCCGCTCGCCTGTCCGCCTGCCTGTCGGACTGACACGAGCCGCTCGACATATTCGGTGGCGGTGGCCGGAAGCCAATCGCCGCCGATCTTGCGCAGTTCGTCCGAGGAGGCAGCTGGGGCCGTGATGTCGTCCAGTAACTGTGCGTAGGCATAGAGCGCCCGCACCTCGACATGCCGGGTGCTCTCGGCAAGCTTCCGGAGAATCCTGGCGGCAGTCAGATTGCCTTTCCGCAACGACGCATCGGCGGCGCATTCCAGTTCGAGGCGGAGGATTTCACGGATCTTCTCCTGATGCCCCCGCTCCATCGCCGGCGACGTCGTTCCGGATTGTTGGTTAGGCACGACCGACCTCCTCCGCGACGAAGCCTCGCTCATTGCCGATCACCCGATCGATACATTGGTTCATTGCCGGATCTTCAGGGATGCCTGGGCGAGAAGCTGCTCCCGCTGAGGGCGCCGGTGGCGCCCTTCGGCAAGCTGCCCACCGCCGCAGTCCTTGCGGCAGGTCGCATCAGGTCCGTTCCGCTGATGCCCGGCGTGCCGACGCCAGCCGATGCGGAAGGGCTTGGCGCGCGGGTGGCTGACGGCACCTTCGCGGACGGGAGGCCGGCTCCCTGCTTGATCGCTGCCGCGGCGCCAGCCGGGGACACTACGGCCACCGCGTTCGCAGCCGGGACCTGCGGCTTGCCGACCGGCCGCGGCTTCGCGGCAACCGCAGCGGGAGCAGCGACCGGCAACCTGACGGGGCTGATTGGCGTCGCGCCTTTTGCGCTCTTGCCCTTTGGGGCAAACGCCGTGTCGACGTCAACGCTGCCGCCTTTCGCGCTCCCTTTGTCGGGTTTCGCCGCATCGCCTGTCGACGCGGTACCTGCGCCGCCGCTCGGCGACGCCGAACCGCCGCCTGCGGAGGTCCCACCGCCGCCCTGACCGGAGCCCGAGGCCGCCGTCGTCGCTCCGCCGGCGTCCTGCGCGATAGCCGGTTCAGTCATTGTCAGGGCCAGTATGATCAACAGGGATGAACTCGCTCTCATGACGATCTCCTCAAGCCACACGACAGCGCCACCCGATCACTCGGCCGGCGCCAGGTTCTGCGCGCCGCCTGCGCCCTCCGCCTCGCCCTCGCGGCCGAGGAACATCATCCGAAGCGCCGGCACGACCACGAGCAGCATGATCGGCCCGATCAGCATGCCGCCGACCACGACGGTTGCGAGCGGCCGCTGCACCTGGCTGCCAATTCCCGACGAGATCGCCGCGGGCAGCAGGCCGATGCAGGCCGACATCGCAGTCATCAGCATCGGCCGCATGCGCTGGGTCGCCGCATGGAACATCGCCTCGACCCGCGGCATGCCGCCGGCCAGAACCTGGTTGTAGTAGGTGATCATCAGGATCCCATCCATCACCGACACGCCGAACAGCGAGACGAAGCCGATCGCGGCCGAGATGCTGAAGTCGAGGCCGGACACGTAAAGCGCGACGATGCCGCCGGCGATGGCAAAGGGAATGCCGGCCAGGGCCAGCAGGCTGTCCCGCAACGAGTTGAACAGGCCGTAGAGCAGCACAAGGATGATCAGCAGGCTGATCGGCACCACGAATTCCAGCCGCTTCTTGGCGAGTTCGAGATCCTCGAACTCACCGGCCCAGACGATGCGATAGCCGACCGGCAGCGCGACGTTCTTTGCGATCCGCTCCTGCGCTTCCGCGACCGTGCCGCCGAGGTCGCGGCCACGGACGCTGAACTTGATGGGAAGGAAGCGCGTGCTGGTCTCGTGATAGATGTAGGAGGCACCGGTATCGAGCGAGATGGTGGCGAGCTCGCGCAGCGGGATATAGGCGTTGGCGCCGCTCGCCGTGCTGTAGCCGACCTTGATGTCACCGACCGATTCGAGGCTGTCGCGGTAGTCGTGATCGAGACGGACGGAGACCGGGAATTGACGATCGCCCTCGAGCAGCGTCGTCGCCTGGGTGCCGCCAAGCGCCGCCTGCACCACCGTGTTGACGTCGCCGGTGTTGAGCCCGTATCGCATGGTCTTCTCGCGATCGATCTTGATGTTGAGATTGGGCTGGCCGAGCACGTGGAAGACGCCGAGATCGGTCACGCCGCGGACCTTCTCCATCTCGGCCTGGACCTGGGTGGCCAACTGCTCGAGGACGGCGAGATTGGGCCCGAGGATCTTGACCGAATTGGCGCCCTTCACGCCGGAGATCGCCTCCTCGATGTTGTCCTGGATGTACTGCGAGAAGTTGAACACCGCTCCCGGCAAGGCGTCGGTGAACTCCCTGTTCAGCTCCTCGATCAGCTTCTCCTTGGTATAACCGGTCGGCCATTGGTCGAACGGCTTGAGCGGCGCGAATATCTCGACATTGGAGAACGGCGAGGCGTCGCTCCCGTTGTCGGGGCGGCCATGCTGGGTGACCGCCGTGATCACCTCCGGATGCGTGAGCAGGATTTCGCGCAGCCGCGCCGTCGCGGGCGTGCCGGCATCGAGGCCGAGCGACGGCGGCATCGCCACGCGGATCCAGAGATTTCCCTCCTCGAGATGCGGAAGGAATTCGCTGCCGAGCCGCGTTCCCATCAATCCGATCAGCCCGAGGAAAACCAGGCCGACCAGGACCATGGTCTTGCGGTGAGCCAGCGACCAGTGCAGCACCGGCTCGTAAATCTTGCGCAGGACGCGAACCAGGATGGTCTCGGCCTCGTGCACCTGGTCAGGCAGCAGGTAAGAGGCAAGAACCGGCGTCACCGTGAACGTCGCGATCAACGCGCCGGCCAGCGCATAGGCGTAGGTACGCGCCATCGGTCCGAAGATCTGCCCCTCCACGCCCTGCATGGTGAAAAGTGGCACGAAGGCCGCAACCGTGATCAGCGCGGAAAACAGGATCGCCATGTCGACCTGCAACGCGCTGGCAAGGATCAGCCGCAACCGGTCGGTCCAGACATTGGTGGCGCCGATCCGCTCGCGGGTCGGATCGTCGCCCCACCTTCCATCGGCGAGATAGCCGAGGGTTTCCTGCCGCTGTTCCGGCCGCTGCTGGAAATTGCGGAACACGTTCTCGACCAGGATGACCGCCGAATCCACGATGATGCCGAAGTCGACGGCGCCGACCGACAACAGATTGGCGTCCTCACCCATCAGCACCAGCATGATGACGCTGAAGAACAGTGCGAACGGAATGTTAACGCCGACGATGATGGCGCTGCGCAGATTGCCGAGGAATATCCATTGAATCAGGAATACCAGCGCGCAGCCGAAGACGAGGTTGTGGACCACGGTACGGGTCGTCACCGACACCAGCGTACTCCGATCATAGTAGGGCACGAGCTTGACGCCGGGCGGCAAGGTGCCGTCGCGGTTCATCTGTTCGACCACGGCTTGCACTTTCGGCAACACGTCGTTGGTGTGCAATGTGCGATTCATGACGACGATGGACAGCGCCACGTCGTCCTCATGGTCGCGGCCGGCGATGCCGAGCCGCGGCACGAACCCGACTGCGACCTTGGCGACGTCCTTGATCGTGACCGGCACGCCGTTGAGCTGCGTCAGCACGATGTTTTCGACATCCTGGGTCCGATAGCCCTGCGTCAGGTCGTCGGTGCCGCCGGAATCGATCAACCCGAGGCCGCGAATGTTGACCGATTGCTGGCCGACCGTGATCTCGCGGCCGCCGACATTGATGTTGGAATTGCCGAGCGCCGTGATGATCTGCGGGATCGTGATGCTGTAGGCGTCGAGCTTGTGGAGGTCGACGTCGACATTGTACTGCTTGGTGGTGCCGCCCCACGAATTGACCTGAACGACGCCGGGCACCGAGAACAGCCGGCGCAACACCACCCAGTCCTGCACCGTGCGCAGGTTGGTCAATCCGAAATGCGGCGGTCCGACGATCTGATAGCGGAAAATCTCACCAGTCAGGCTCGATTGCTGGATCTGCGGAACCTGGTTCTGCGGCAGCGTGACGTTCTGCTGCAAGCTCAGCGCGGCTTGCGTATAGGCCGCGTAATAGTCGATCCCGTATTTGAACGTGACGCGGACGAAGGTCAGCCCGTAGAACGAGGTCGAACGGATATTCTCGACGCCCGGCGTCGGATAAAGCCCGATCTCCATCGGTACGGTATAGTAGCGCTCCATTTCCTCGGCCGAGAGGCCCGGAGCCTGCGCCGTGATCTCGAGAATGACCGGTGCCGGATTGGGGTAAGCCTCGATGTTGAGTTTCTGGAACGCCAGAAAGCCGGCGCCGATGAATACGAGCAGCCCGAGCAGCACGATCGCGCGGCGCGCCAGACCAAATGTCAGAATTCCCTTGAGCACCGCAGGCCTCTTCCTATGTCTTCCGTCCGCGTATTGTGGGCAGCAATTCAGTGCGGGCGGCGCTAGCCGCCGGCCTGCCCGATCGCCAGCATGTTGCTCAGGAACAGCGCGCCATCGGTGGCAACGAGTTCGCCCGGCTGAAGGCCTTCGAGGACCTGACGCATCCCGTCCTTCTGATCCCCAGTCTTCACGATGCGCTGCATGAAGCGCTTGCGGTCCGTCGTGACCCACACGGTCATGGTCCCGTCGCCCTCCCGGACCACGCCGCCGAGCGGCACGGCCACTGAGCGCACCGGTTCACCGGTCTTGATCGAGAAGCGCGCGAACATGCCGGAGCGCAGCTCGTGCTTCGGATTCTCGATGTCGGAGCGGATCAGCATCCGGTGCGTGTTGGGATCGACATTCGAGTTGATCGTCGAAATGTGGCCGCGGAAGACTTCGCCGGGGTATGCCATCACCTCGACCTTGACGTCCTGCCCGACATGAATCGCCGAGACGTCGCTCTCGGCGACATTGGCCAGCATCCACATGGTCGACGTGTCGGCTACCGAGAACGGCGCCGGAGCGTTGCCCGGCTGCACGAACAGCCCGGGTGCTGCGCTGCGCGCGGTGATGCGGCCGTCGATCGGGCTCTTCACCACCAGCTTCGGGTCGGCTCGCCGCTCCTTGACGATCATGTCGATCTCGGCCTCGGTCTTGCCGAAGATGCGAACGGCATCGCGCGCCGCCTTCTGCGCGCCTTCGGCCGCCTGCTGGTCCGACACCGCCTGTTCGAGGTCTTTCTGCGCGACGGCCTTGGTCTCGTAGAGCAGCTTGAGACGATTGAGCGCCCGCGTCGTCAGTTCGAGCACGCCGGCCGCCCCGATCAGGGTCGAGCTGGCCGACAGCAGGTCGGGGCTGTCGATCGTGAACAGCACCTGGCCCTTCTTCACGTCATCGCCAACCTTGGCGAAAGCTTCGAGGATGCGTCCCTGGTACGGGGTGAAGACCTGTAGGGTCATGTCCTCATTGAAGTCGATGCTGCCGACCGCGGTCCTCTCGATCGGAAACTCCAGTTCGGTCACCGGCTCCACCTTGACCGTCGACATCTGCTTGCTGTTGAGCTCGACGCTCGGGACACCGCCGGTCGCGCCGGTCTTTACGCCCGCCGCGTCCGTCTTGGCGTTGGCGTCCGGGCTCACGAGCCCGGCCCCGGCGCGCAGCCAGTGCTGGAGATAGTTGACGGAGTAGGCTCCTGCGAGGAAGCAGACTGCGCCGGCGACCACTCTCGCGACGATCGTTCTGGACTTGGCGTTTGCCATCGGCGTGACCCATCTGTCCGCGGCACCGGTGCGCGGCCTGTTCGGAAATGCCGCCAACAATGCCTCGCCGCTTCCGGCATTTCACTGTGACGAATCCCAATTGCAGGCCGTGACAAGTCGCAGTTTCGCGCAGAACCAACTGCTCTAGCGTTCGGGCCTCGTTGACTCATGCGAGTGAAGCGGCGGCGGCATCACCATGGCTGCCATCGCCTGCTCGGGGCGATCGGGGTTGCAATGCTGAACTATCGTTGTCTGGTCGCCGCGCCGTTCGCGGCAATGATGTTGTCCGGCTGCGCGGTCGGCCCCAACTTCGTGTCACCGCCGGCGCCGGACGTCGCGCGCTACACGCGCGAACCGCTGACGTCGCCCCACCCTGCCGCCGAACCGCCGCACGTCGCCTCCCAGCGCTTCATTCCGGGCGCCGACATTCCGACACGGTGGTGGGCGACCTTCCGCTCCAGGCCGCTCAACGAGCTGATCCGCCTCTCCGTCGACCACAATCCGACCTTGCAGGCGGCGGAGGCCGCGATACGGGTCGCGAACTACAACGCGCTGGCGCAGCGCGGCCTGTTCTTTCCGCAGGCGGGCATCAACTACACGCCGTCCGACGCGTTGCAGTCGAACAACATGACGTCGGATCCGTCGAGCCAGACGCGCCTCACCCTGCATACCGCCCAGCTCAACATCAGCTTTGTCCCCGACGTCTGGGGCGCAAATATCCGCGCCGTCGAGAATCTCGACGCGCTCACCGAACAGGCTCAATTCCAGCTCGAGGCCGCCCATCTCGCGCTAACCGCGAACGTCGTCACCGCTGCGATCCAGGAGGCGTCGCTGCGGGGCCAGATCGTCGGGACCGAACGCATCATCAAGATCGAGCGCGAGATCCTGGACCTGCTGCAAAAGCAGCTCGGTGCCGGTCAGGCCGCGATGACCGATGTGCTGGCGCAGCAGGCGGCGTTGGCGCAGGTCGAGCAGACCTTGCCGCCCCTCAAGAAGCAGCTCGCGATCCAACGCGACCTGCTCACCGCACTTGCCGGGCAATTCTCGGTCGACGAGATCTTGCAGAAGTTCGACCTGAAGCAACTCGCGCTGCCGCGCAATCTGCCGGTCAGCCTGCCCGGGGCGATGATCAGGCAGCGCCCGGACGTCAGGGCGGCCGAAGCCTTCATGCATTCGGCGAGCGCGCAAGTCGGGGTTGCGGTCGCCGCGCGACTGCCCAATTTCACGATCACGGCCAACCCGGGCAGCGCGGCGACCACGCTTGCCGGGCTCTTCACCCCGGGGACCTATTTCTACACGGTGGCGGCAAGCGCAACGCAGCCGATCTTCGACGGGTTCACCCTGTACCACAAGCAGAAGGCAGCCGAGGCGGCGCTCGACCAGGCCGACGCGCTGTACCGCCAGGCGGTGATCACCGCGATCCAGAATGTCGCCGACGCCCTGCGCAGCCTGCAAGCCGACACCCCGGCGGTCCAGGCCGCGATCAAGGCTGAACTCGCCGCCAAGGACAGTCTCGAGCTGATCCAGAAACAGCTCGTGACCGGCCTGATCAACCAGGCGACGCTGCTGACTGCCCAGCAGATCTATCTCAACGCGGTGATCACGCGCGTGCAGGCCGAGGCCACCCGGCTTTCCGATGTCGCCGCACTGTTCATGGCGCTCGGCGGCGCCTGGCCGAACAATTGTCCAACCCCGGACTGGCGTGCCTGCATCTTCGACGAGGCCGAGGCGCAAGGCGACAAGCGTGTCCCCGACGGGGGTGACGACTTCCACAAGCGCGCCGCTGCCGCCCCCGCGTCGGGCGTACTATGAATGCCCCTTCGACGCGCCCAAGAGCATGCCGTTCATTCACGGTTTTCCATCTACGTCTTGCGGCTCTCCGCCTCCGTCGTCATTCGGAGGAACAGGCTGACGCAAGCCAGCGCCGGTGGAAGCACGAAGCACCAGACGCCGAACCGCGCATAGAGCAAAGCCGCTGACGCGCAACCGAGGGCGAAGGCAACGATGTTGGTCGACATCCGGGCAAACCGGGCGCCGGGCGTCCCGGTCTCGGGCTTCGGTCCCTGCAACATGTCGGCGAGATCGATCATGATCTGGGTCGTCGTTCCCGTCATCAGCGTCGACGGCGGCGCACTGGCCAGATGAATCCGGTGCGCGGCATTCTGGATTGCCATGGCAGCGACCAGCACCATGCCGGTGACGACGGCCGGGATGGCATCGCCGTTGGTGAACGGACCAAAATGGATCGCCAGCGCGGCGCCAATCACCAGGAACGCGAACTTCACGCCGAGAATGATCTTCAGGGCCGGTAACTGGCGCCGGATCAGCGCGGTGCTGAGCAGCCGCGCCAGAATCACAACAAGGCAGAACACCGGCAGCGCCAGCAGCTTGGCTACGGCGCCGGACGTGCCGAGCACCAGCGACGCGCCAAGCGTGACGAAGTTGCCGGTGACGTGGGCGGTGAACAACCCCTGCAAGGCGAGGAAGCCCGCAGTGTCGACATAGCCCGCGTTGAGGCTCAGCACCAACGGCAGTAGCGGGCGAAACAGATCTCGGGTCATGCGTGCAACTCAAAGCGCATATTTGAGCTCGATACCAAGATAGTCGCTGTCATGACCACCGGCGCGCAGGATGGTGTCGCCGACTTTATAGTGCACCGCCTCGATCGCTCCGGTGAGATGCGCGTCGAATTGATAATCGACCCGCAGTTGGGCGTACACGCCGGACCACGCCGAACCCGTGCCCGCCGTATTCGCCACGAGGATATTCGGTTGCACATAGATCGCATCCGCCGTCGTTTCGCGCCACTGCAATCCAGCCGCCGCCATGATGGACAGACCTTGAATGGGCTTCACGGTCAGCGACGGCTTCAGATGGATCAAATTGGTATAGCCGGTGAAACCGGCCAGCGTGAAGTAGTAGCCGTTGGGAAACAGCGGATTGAACGTACCGATCACGTTGTCGCCGGGATGGTGGTCTCCGGAGGCGGCATCGAACTGGAGGCCAATCCGCGGCTGCCAACTGGTCTGCTCGAACGTATAGCCGGCCCGGGCGCCGACGCCCCAGGCCCGGATGTCCTTGGCGCCGACCGTGCCGAGCTGGCCCATCGCCTCGAGATCCCAGTCGAGCTGCTGCCATTTTCCGGCAAAGCGGCCATCGAACACGTGCCGTTTCTCGTCACCGCTGGCGTCGAGGAAGCGAACATTGTCGCGCCCGTAGTAGGAATAATAGGCCGACAGCTCGTCCTTCCCGAACACCAACCGCTCGACGCGCAGCGTGTGGAAACGGAAATGGCTGTTCGAGCTGTCGTCGAACGGCTGGATGTTGTTGTACTGGACCGGCTGGCTGACGAACCCGATGAAGCGCCACGATCCGGTCTCCCAGTCCGCCCAGGCGGCATCGAATGACTGGCGGACGTTCGGTCCGTCCCGCGACGAGACGAAGCGCTGCAAGTCGAAGGCGAAGTCCTGGCGCCCGACTCGCGCCTTGAAGGTCCCGGCTTCGGTCGCATTCACATAGGCGAGGAACGCCAACCGCAGATCGAGCGGATTCTGGTCGACCGGCGAGATCACGTTCTTGTCGAAGGCACGCGCATCCTCGAGCTGCACGAACATCTGCCAGTGCTCGTCGAAATGAACGTCGACGTGGAATTGCAGCCGCTGCAGAAGATAGTTGTCGGCCTTGTTGCCCGAGGTGCCGAACGCCTGCGCGTCGACATGCTCGAATCGTTCGCGCAGCGTCAGGCCCAGTGAAATGAAACTCTTCGGATCCCAGGGCGACAGCGGGATGTATTTGATCGGGTCGAACACGTCGGTCCGCAGTGCGGGATTGGCCAGCACCGACCAATCCTCCTGCCAGCGGTTCATCTCGATCGCGGGTCGCGCCGGCGCGGCGTCCTCGGCGACTGCCGGGCTGGCGAGAAGACAGCCAGCCAGCCCCAGCGCGACATAGCTGCCGCTGATCGTCCTCCCCCTCACCATCGGCACGCCCGGGTCATCTGTCTCACCGCAAGCCTGGCGGCTTGCCCCCCGCTACACGGTAGCACGAAGCCCGCTACTTCGCGGCGGCGTGGATCTCGGCGACATAGCCGCCCGGAAAGCTGACCATGACCGATCGCCGATGATCCGAAACATACGGTTCGACCAGAACCGTCGCGCCGGAAGCCTTTGCCTTGCCGATGACAGCGTCGAGATCCGAGACCTCATACCCGGTCATCTCGCGGCCATAGGGATAAGGGAGATGTCCATCGGTGACGATCACGGTCATCTTCCCGAACACGGACTCGAGGCGGATGCGGCGGTAGGTCTCGTTCGGGCGTCCGATCTCCGTCGCTGAAGCCTTCTTGTCGTCCGATACGATCTTGCCGCGCGAGAATCGCAGGAAGCTGCCGACGAATGCGTCGGCGCGGTCGGGCGAGACATAGACCCGGTTTTCCGGCACGGTCTGGAATGCGGCGTAGTTCGGCTTGGTCGTATGCCAGTAGAGCTGCATGTTGACGCCGCCCGGCCACTGGATCACGACGTCGCGCCCGATCGGGTCGGGAAAGGTCGCGACCAGCACGTCGGCCCCCGCCGCCCGCGCCGCCTTCACTGCGGCATCGATGTCGGTGACGAGATATCCGGTCCGCTCGGCCCCGAACGGATAGGGTATCGGGGTTTTGAACCCGAACAATGAGACGGTCCCGACCGGCGTCTGCAACAGCTGCGACGTCGTGCTGCTCGGCGTCGGCGTGACCGTCGCGACCACCTGCTTGGTGCTCTGGCCCCCGAAGGTCGCCAGGAAGCTCGCCACGAATTTGTCGACGTCGTCGGGCGCGACATAGACATGGGTGGTGTCGTATTGCGGCCCGACTCCATAGACCGTGTGCGGAGCCGGTTCACGCGCGAACGCGACCTGCGGCAGCGACAGGGATGCGGCGAACAGCAGTGCTGCGAACGTTCTGGACGAAATCACGGGACATCTCCTCGAGGCAGTGTAGAGATCGGATCGGCTCACGCCGGCTGGTCCTTGGCAGCGGTCATCGCGACCAGGACCAATCCGGCGATGAGACCAAGATGCTCGAAGAACGCGTTGAGCGCCATGAAATGCTCTCGGCCCTGCAAGGCCCAAAAATTATTGGCGGTCAGCATCGCGATCCACGTCAGCACGCCAAGGCCACCCGCGCCGAACCAGACCCAGCGCCCGGCCACCACCAGCGCCGAGCCGCCGAGCTCGACGATGATGGCAAGGCCCGCCCAGAGCCAGCCGGGACGTAGCCCGAAATGCTCCTGCTCGGCGATCGCGCCCGCGAAATCGAACAGCTTGGTGAAGCCGCCGATCAGATAGGCCGACACCAGCGCAAGCCGGACCGCAGGCCATAGCCCCGGCCACGCCAGGATGCCGCGGATCAGCGACGGCGTATCGGCGCGAACAGACATATCAGACCGCCCAGCAGGCGCAGCCGAGCGCGCCCCAGAACGACTTGAGATCCGACGCGGGGATCCGGCTCGACCAGGCACGGGCATGATCGTGACCATGCACCGAACACTGGCTGGCGCAACTGCACGCGCTGAAGGCCATCCGCGATGCTGCGGAAGTCTGCCCTTCCGCGTCACCCCAGGCGCCGTATCCCCCGAAGGTGCGCACCGGTGACCAGTCGGGCATCGCCGGCGGCGGCGCGGCATCGTCGAGCGACTTGAAGTCACCGGCGCCATAGACCACCCTGCCGCCGACGATCGTCAGATCGCTGGTGGTGTCAGCGATCTCGGCCTCGGCGCAGGAGAAGTAATCCCGATCCGGGACCACCAGATCGGCGAACTGGCCAACCGCGATGCGCCCCTTTTTGCCCTCCTCGTTGGAGAACCAGGTGACGTTCTCGGTCCACATCCGGAGCGCCGTCTCGCGGTCGAGGCAGTTGCGCTGCGGCGTGATGCGAAGGCCGCCGACGGTCTTGCCGGTGACCAGCCAGGCGAGCGCGACCCATGGATTGTAGGAGGCGACGCGCGTTGCATCGGTACCGGCCGACACCTTGACGCCCTTGTCGATGATCTTCCGTACCGGAGGCGTCGCTTCGGCCGCGCCATAGCCATAGCGCTCGACGAAATATTCGCCTTGATAGGCCATCCGATGCTGCACGGCGATGCCGCCGCCAAGCGCGGCGATGCGATCGATCGACTGGTCGGAGATGGTCTCGGCATGGTCGAAGAACCAGTGCAGATCATCGAGCGGCATGTCCTGGTTGACCTTCTCGAACACGTCGAGGGCGCGCGAGATGGTCTCGTCATACGTCGCATGCAGCCGCCACGGCCATTTGTTCTGAACCAGGATGCGGACCACCTGCTCGAGTTCACCCTCCATCTCGGGAGGCATGTCCGGCCGCGCCACGCGGAAATCCTCGAAATCGGCCGCCGAGAACACCAGATTTTCGCCCGCGCCATTGTGGCGGAAATAGTCGGTGCCCTGCTGGTACTTCGACGTCCTGGTCCAGTTCAGGAAGTCGTCCTTCTCGGCCTTCGGCTTCTGGGTGAAGAGATTGTAGGCCAGCCGGATCGTCAGCTGCCCCTCATCCGACAGCTTCTGGATGACCGCGTAATCCTCCGGATAGTTCTGGAAGCCGCCGCCGGCATCGATGGCGCCGGTCACGCCGAGCCGGTTCAGCTCGCGCATGAAGTGCCGGGTCGAATTGACCTGATACTCGAACGGCAGCTTCGGCCCCTTCGCCAGCGTCGCATAGAGGATATTGGCGTTCGGCTTGGCCAGCAAAAGCCCGCTCGGATTGCCTCTGGCGTCGCGCATGATCTCGCCGCCCGGCGGCTCCGGCGTCTCCCTGGTGTAGCCGACGGCACGCAGCGCGGCGCCGTTCAGCATCGCGCGGTCGTAGAGATGCAGGATGAAGACCGGGGTGTCGGGTGCCGCCGCGTTGAGTTCGTCAATGGTCGGCAACCGCTTCTCGGCAAACTGGTGCTCGGTGAAACCGCCGACGACCCGTACCCATTGTGGCGGCGGGGTGATCGCGACCTGCTTCCTGAGCATCGCCATCGCGTCGGCGAGTGACCGAACGCCGTCCCACCTCAGCTCCATGTTGAAGTTGAGGCCGCCACGGATGATGTGAAGGTGGTTGTCGATCAGTCCTGGCAGGGTGCGACGTCCCCGCAGGTCGATCACCTTCGTCGCCGGACCGGCGAGCTTCATCACGTCGTGGTCCTGTCCGACCGCGATGAAGACACCATCCTTGATCGCAACTGCGCTCGCGGCCGGATTGCCGCGGTCGAGCGTGGTGAAGAGTCCGCGATGCAGGATGAAATCCGGCACTGCCGTCATGAGCGCGCCTCCGTCTTGTCGGCCGCATTCGCCGTGCCATGCCGGCCGGGCAGCGCGCCGAAGATGTGTGAAGTACAGTTTTCCTTGGTCCATGCCGCAGCCAGAGCCGATCCCGAAAGCAGCTGCTTGCCGACCGGAATGATCTGCTCGCCGACTAGGATGCCGAGCAGCCCGACCAGCGCCACCAATGGCGGCGCCGGAGAGCGGACGTCGAGCAGGCTGTAGATCACGCCGACCAGCAGGCCGGCGCCCAACGACAGCAAATACATTTTCATGGCATGGTCTCGCTTCAGGCAGCCTTGGTTCAGGCCGCTTTGCCGCCTTCGGACGCGTGTTCGCCCAACGCCCATTTCGAGAACCGGATCTGGATGCCGTAGGGCGAGTGCGCACGCAGGATATCCATGACGCCTTCGTAAGTCTCCTGGCGCGCCCAATCCTGTTGCAGCTCGAACAGGTACTGGCACGACGTGATCGGAATGGCGCCGGCCTGAACCGCGCGGTCCATCGAGCGGTTGTGTGCCTCGATCGAGAGGTCGCCGCAAGCATCCGCCGGGATGTAGATCTCGTAGCCTTCCCTCAGCATGTCGAGCGTCGGAAACATCACGCAGGCTTCCGTCCAGAGGCCGGCGATGACGAACTTCTTGCGCCCGGTCGCTGCGACCGCCTTGCGGAAGCCGGCATCGAGCCAGGAGTTCATCGAGGTGCGGTCGACGATGTCGTGGTTCGGGAACAGCTCGGTGACTTCGGGCATGAACGGCCCGGAGAACGTATCCTTGGCCACCGTCGTGAGCACGGTCGGAATCTTGAACAGCTTGGCCGTCTTGGCCAGGATCTGGATATTGTTGAACACCACCAGCCGGTCGTGCGACTGTACGCCCTGGTACATCGCCGGCTGATAGTCGATCAAGGCAATGGCGCTGTTCTGCGGGGTGAGCATTTCGAGCTTCGACATCATGGTCTCCTTGGTAGAATCAGGCCGCAGCCGACGAGGCTGAGAGCCACATGGATCTGGAGAAAGACAGGCGTCGGGATGCCCCACGTCATCTCGAATCCTCCCCGGGGGTCCTGAGTCAGCCCTTGATGAACGCCAGCAGATCGGCGTTGATCGTCTCGGCCTCCGTGGTCGGCATGCCGTGCGGGAAGCCCTTGTAGGTCTTCAGCGTGCCGTTCTTCAGCAGCTTGGCCGAGAGCGGGCCGGAATCCGCGTAGGGCACGATCTGGTCGTCGTCGCCATGCATCACCAGCACCGGCACGTTGATCGTCTTCAGGTCTTCGGTGAAATCGGTCTGCGAGAACGCGACGATGCCGTCGTAATGCGCTTTCGCACCACCCATCATGCCCTGGCGCCACCAGTTCTGGATCACCGCCTCGGACGGCTTCGCGCCCGGCCGGTTGTAGCCGTAGAAGGGTCCAGCGGCGACATCGCGATAGAAGCCCGAACGGTTGGTTGCGACCTGCGCCTGGAAATCGTCGAACACCGCTTTGGGCAGGCCGCCAGGGTTGTTCGGCGTCTGCACCATCAGTGGCGGCACCGCCGCGATGATCGCAGCCTTCGCCACCCGGCTCTCGCCATGGCGAGCGATGTAGTGCACGACCTCGCCGCCGCCGGTGGAATGACCGACATGGATGGCGTCCTTCAGGTCGAGGTGGGAGGTCAGCGCCGCGAGATCGTCGGCATAATGGTCCATGTCGTGGCCATCGGCGACCTGAGCGGAACGGCCGTGACCGCGGCGGTCATGGGCAACGACGCGAAATCCGCGATTGAGGAGGTACATCATCTGCGCGTCCCAATCATCGGACGACAGCGGCCAGCCATGGCTGAACACGATCGGCTGACCCGAGCCCCAATCCTTGTAGAAGATCTCGACTTGATCCTTGGTCGTAATCGTGGGCATCGGCCGCTCTCCGCGTGTCCCGTCACGGACGCTGTTGCGGAATTCTTATTGCGGACGCCTCCCCGCGCCGAATAAATCGTTGCAAAAAATCGATCCTGCCAGGCGACCATTGCGCGGAATTTTTTGGAAAGTTTTATTTGGCTGCGTCCAGATGCCGCTGAAGACTTGCGCGCGATCAACGGACGGAGCTCCGATGAACGGCAATCTGCACCAGCTTGGCGATGACTTGCGTCTGCACCTCCTTCAACTTCAGGTCTGCCTGAACGGCATCAACGGCTTGCTGACCGGTGGCCCGGTCGCGAACCAGCCCGAATTCACCACCCGGCTGGACGCCCTGCGCGCCATGATGAAGGATCGTTCGGAGCGCACCGTGGAGCTCCGGGAGATCATGCGGCAAAGCCTCGAGCGAGACGCGGCGTTCGCACCCGAGACAGTGACCAGGTGGATCGGCAGGCGTCAGACCGCGCAGCTCCATGCCCGCGCCGATCAGATCGAACAGACAGCAACTGTTGCCGTTGAGCTGGCGATGCTGGCCGCGATCGAGGCCGAACGTATCACGATGAGCGCGGTTCTGGCCCGTCGGGAAGCGATGGCGGTGCAGGTGCAGCGGGAACACCCCCGTTGATCCCGGTTCACGCTCAGGGTCCGTCAAGGACCAATCACCCGCGCGGGATGGACACCATGCGCCCCCCAGCGTAATGGAGCAGTTTGCGAAGCCAATGACGGCCTGACGGATGCCTGAATACTCCAGCAAGTCCGAGCGTACTTATCTTTTCGGGCCGTTTCGCCTGTCTGCCTCCAAGAGGACGCTGTTCGAGGGCGACCGCGTCGTCCGCCTGGGCAGCAAGGCCATCGAGATATTGATCGCACTCGTTGAGCATGCCGGCGAGCTTGTCGGAAAGAACCAGCTCGTCGAGCTCGCCTGGCCTGATACGCATGTCGTCGATGCGAACCTCACGGTTCAAGTCGCCGCGCTGCGCCGCGCGCTGGGCGAGGACGAGACCGCCAACCAGTACATCGTCAACAGTCCGGGCCGCGGCTATCGCTTCGTCGCGCCGATACGCATTCTGGACGAGGAGCAGCCGGCCGAAGACGATCCGGCGGCACGCCAGGCGCATAATCTTCCGGCACAGATCGTTCGGCTGGTCGGACGCAACGACGTGCTCGAGGCGATGAAGCACAAGCTGGCGGAAGGCCGCCTCGTCAGCGTCGTCGGCCCGCCCGGCGTGGGCAAGACCTCGGTCGCGCTTCGACTGGCGGAGTCGCTGCTGCCGCAATTCAAGCACGGCGTCTGGCTGGTCGACCTCGCATCGATCACCAGCCCATCATTGATACCCAGCGCGTTGACGTCGGCCTTGCCGACCGAATTTCGATCGAACGACGTGCTGTCGGGACTGGCCGCGGCGTTGCGCTACAAGAACATGCTCTTGGTCTTCGACAATTGCGAGCATCTCGTCGATGGCGCGGCGGCAGCCATCACCGAGCTGCTGCGCGCGGCCCCCGGAATCAGGGTGTTGACGACGACGAGAGAGCCGCTTCGCATCGAGGGCGAGCAGGTCTGCCGTCTTCCACCGCTCGACGTTCCTCCGGCAACCACCGGCCTTGGCCCAAAGGATGTGCTTGGCTATCCTGCGGTTCAGCTGTTCGTTGAGCGCGCGGCAGCCATCGTCAATGATTTCGAACTGACCGATGCCAATGCGGACCTCGCCGCACAGATTTGCCGCAGACTAGACGGGAATCCGCTCGCAATTGAAATGGCCGCGGCGCGTGTCGACACGTTCGGCGTCAAGGGGCTGGCGAGCCGGATCGACGATCGAATGCATCTGCTCTCGGAGAGCCATCGCGGCACGCCAGCGCGTCACCGCACCATCGCGGCCGCACTCGAATGGAGCTATCAGCTGCTGAGCGAGCGGGAACGCTATGTTCTCCGCTGTCTCGGTATCTTCGCGGGAAGTTTCACGCTCGACGCCGCGGTCGCGGTGGTTCCCGTGGCAGAGCAAGGCGACACGGCGTCGATTCTCGCGGACCTGGTTTGCAAGTCGTTGCTTTCGGTCGATATCGGGGCAGACGTCGCCAGATTTCGGCTGCTCGAGATCACCCGCGCCTTCGCGCTCGCCAAGCTGCTCGAGACGTCGGAGCGGGACGAACTTGCCACCCGCCTCGCGTCCTGCCTTGCAGACGCGCTGCGCAAATGCGCCGCTGGCCCCGGCCGCGTTCAGGAGCTTCAGGCCGCGATTCAGGAGCTCGACAATGTGCGCGGCATCCTGAATTGGGCCTTCTCGTCACCTGCCCACGCGCGGACCGGTGTGGACCTCACCGCCTGCGCCGTACCGGTATGGCTGGAAAATGGACTGCTGACGGAATGCACGGGTTGGACGACTAGGGCGATCGATGCCCTCGAGCCGGCGGAGTTCGGCGGTCGTAACGAGATGATCCTCAAGGCGGCGCTTGGCCTGTCGGTGATGTTCACCACCGGCATGACCGGGCTCGCGCGCGAAGCTCTGGATCGATCTGTCGTACTTGCAAAAGCGCTCAGCGACCGGGAATGGCAGCTCAGGGCGCAGATGGGGCTTGTCGTCTTCTTCCATCGGCGGGGCGACCTGAAGAGCGCCCTGGCGGCGACCGAAGCGGTCGAAGCACTGACGGCGACGGTCGAGGAGCCGCTCGCCGTCGCCATGACCAACAGCGTGAAGAGCGCCTCGCTGTTCCTCCACGGCGATCACGCGCAGGCGCTGACATTCGCACACAGGGCGCACGAATACTTCCGGACCCATACCGACGCCTCGCAGATTGGACGCTGGGGGCTCAATCACTCGGTTTACGCACAATGCGTCATCGCGCGGACCTACTGTCATCAAGGCTTGCTGGACCGCACCGTCAGGGCATCGATCGCGGCACATTCCGAAGCGGAAGCAAGCGGAAATCCGACATCGATCTGTCAGGCGTTGTCGTGGTGCGGCGCGTCCCTGTTCTTGTTCCTCGAGCAGTTCGAGCAAGCCGCCACCGCAATCGCGCGCTTGCAGGAAGTGGCCCACGACAATGATTTGCAGAGTTATTACTACTCGGGAGTGGGCTTCGAAGGCAGAATGCTGTCGCTCACGGGCGACATGGAGGGTGGCGAGCGATTGTTGCGCAGGGCATTGTCGTGGCTGAGCGAGGCTCGCTACGAGAACCTCTACGTCCCGTTTCTAGGGCATCTCGCCGAGCTCCTTGCGTCCGACGGCCGCAGCGATGAGGCCATCCTGGCTTCGACCGAATCCCTCGAACGAACCAGGGCCTGCGAGATGTATTGGTGGTTGCCGGAGGCCTTGAGAACCCACGCCGATGTGCTTGCTTCGTCCGACGGACCGCACCCCAGATCCGCTGAAGACTATCTGCGCGATGCGATCGAATTGGCGCAGCGCCAAGGCGCGCTGGCCTATGAGCTGCGTGCCGCAACTCGGCTGGCGCAGTTGCTCGACCTCGATGGACGACGCAAGGAAGCAACGTCCTTGCTGCACGGGACCATGAGCAAATTGACGGAAGGCTTCTCGAGCACCCTGTTCAGGCGGGCACGGGCCGTCCTTGATGGCCTGAACGAGTGACGCGACACGGAAGCTGTTCCCTGGCTCGTCCCTCCCGGGAACGAGCTCGATCGGGCCGTGGTCGTTCCGGAGGACAACAAGCGCGGCCGGTCGATGAGCGCATGTCGACCTCTACCTACCGATTCGCTGCCGGGCGGCCACGACGACAGGCCGCTTGAAACGAGCGGCGCCAGATCACACGACATTTGGAGGTTGGAGCGGGTGAAGGGAATCGAACCCTCGTATTCAGCTTGGAAGGCTGCTGCTCTACCATTGAGCTACACCCGCATCTCGGGATCACCTAACACGGTCGGACGGCCGTCTCAACTGCTTCGGCGTGCGTCCTTGTGCTCCGGTAAACAGCTAATTTCCGTACAATTGGCCTCGTTCCGTGCCCGAACCGGCCGGATGGCGGCCTTAACAGTGACGGATTCGCCCCCTATATTAGATGTCCCATCAACAAAGAAAGGAGGTGATCTAGTGTCTTGTCTCAAGCGCTGTCACCTCGCTGGGATCGCCCGCTAGGACCTGAGCAATCAGCCTTGCATCGGGGCGCTCTCAGCCCTGGACCAGCGAGACAACGAAAGTTCGGGCGCGGCGGAAGCAATTCCGCCGCGCCTTTTGGCGTTCGGAGCATGGTCAACCGGCCGGGTGGAATCGGTTGTGCACCAGCCTGCCGCGACACAAGACCGGTCCGATCCGCTACAGATGAAATGTCGGCTGGGGCTGTCGTCAGACGTCCTTGGATCTGCCACAGCACAATCGAGGAGCACTATCGATGCTTTATGCCATCCTGGCCTATCACGTCGAAGACGAGGTCAAGTCCTGGACCGCTCAGGAGGACGCCACCGTCATGGCCGGCCTGCTCGAGGTCCACGAAAAGCTCAAGGGCCGGCTCGGTCCGGCGGTGCGCCTCGGCGACACCCGCAAGGCCAGCACCCTGCGCGGACCTGGCCACGGCACGGTGATCGATGGCCCGTTCGCCGAGACCAAGGAGCAGTTGCTCGGCTTCTATGTCATCGATTGCGCCGACGAGGACGAGGCGATCGCCGCCGCGCGCGAGCTGCGCCGGGCCAATCCATCGGCGGTCTACGAAATCCGCGCGACCAAGCTGTACACGCCCGGCGCGCCGTTTCCGCGAACGGCCGGCACCGGCGATGCCTAGAACATGATCCGGAAAAGTGCGAAGCGGTTTTCCGAAAGGATCATGCGAAAACAGGAATCCAAAGCGCGATGGCGATTCAAACTCACCTCATCGCGCTTTAGCCTTCAGCGGCTGGAGCGCTTCGGCAATTTCGGGAGCTTGCTCGGGTCGAATTTCGGCGTCGGCAGGTTCGCGTCGGGCTCGGCCGAAACCTCCTGACTGGGCATCAGCGTCACCTCGAAGGCGAGGTCGGGCACCGCATCGGCCTTTCCCTTGCAGATCGCGATCGGGCCATTCCAGACCCCCTCGAGGCGGACCACGAGATCGTCGGTTCCGAACACCGTCGCATGGCCTTCGCTGTGCCGCCTGGTGGTCAGCACGGCCGTGAAGCGTTCGCCGTCCACTTCGTAAGTGCCGTCGTAGAGCATGATGCTGTCGCGGCCCCACAGCCTGCCGTCGGCGACATGCACGATGCCGGTGCCGTCCGCGAGCGACGTGCGAAACCACGCCGCATAAGTGCCGTTCTTGAGCATGGAGCCTGTCTCCACCCGCCCCTTTCGCCCCACGATCTGGGCACCGTTGCGTTAACAAGGGATGAAGGAACCCGGACTTCTCACGGCCCTGCGCTCATTGGCCGTCGATCTGCCGCCCCATGATGGCGATCGCCTTCTGATAGACCTGCGCCGCGTTCCACGCCTCGATCGCGGCGAAGTTGGGTTCTCCCGGCTGATAGCCCGCGCCGGCGCGCCAGCCATGGGCGCGCAGGAAATTAGCCGTCGAGCTCAGCGCGTTGGCGGCGACGTCGAGATTGCCGGTGCCATAGGCGAGGACATTCTTCGGCATGAACTGGGTCTGGCCGATCTCGCCATGCATCGAGCCGCGCGTGCTCCCGGACAAAGTGCCGCGGTCGATCAGCTTCAGCGCGGCGTAGAGCTGGTCGGTGAAGAAGTCCGGACGTCGGCAGTCATAGGCAAGCGTCGCGATCGACGACAGCATGTTCTGGTTGCCGCGCTGGCTGCCGAAACCGCTCTCCATGCCCCAGATCGCGATCAACGGTCCCGGCGGCACGCCGTAGCGCTGCTGGATCGAGGCGAACATCGCCGCCTGCGACTGCTTCAGCGAACGGCCGCGCGCCACGATGGTCGCCGATCCTCGCTTGGCCATGAACTGCTCGAGCGACAGGCCGAAGCTGCGCTGGCCGCGATCCGCGGCAATCGTCGCGCTGGCGTAGTGCGCCTGCATCAGCGCGTCGATCGCGGTGGACCCGACGCCCTTGGCCCTTGCCTCGCCGGCGAATTGCTCCTTCCAGGCTTCGAACCCGCCCGGCCCGTTGCCGCACTGCGCCGCGTTCGCCTCTGCGCCCAGCGTTGCAACCATCACGACAACGGCAAGCGCCGATGCCGCAATCTGCCAGCCCCTGGTCATCCGAAACCTCCTCCGCAAATGTGCCGCCGCCCTTGCGGGCGCCGCGCCGACGATGGCCGGATACAGATGACCCGGAGATGAACGTTCCGCCTCAGATTCGGCCGCAGACCGTCACGATATGTCGCCGGCAGCGGATTGACCATCCCGGCAGTCTCGGGCTCGCCCGGGACATTTGGCCTCTGCGAGGCTCCGGCGGATCCGCAGCGACGGTGCCCGGCGCAGCCGCGCGCAACCCGGCGCTTGACATTGACGTTAATGACAAGGTGCTAGGCCAGCCCTCGGCAGGAGATTGCGATGAGGATTCAGGAGGCGGCCCGTCATCTCGGCGTGAGCGCCCGGGCGCTTCGGCACTATGAAGCGGCCGGCCTGGTCGTGCCGCGCCGGACGTCGAACGGCTATCGAAGCTATGCGGCGTCGGAGCTCGAACGGGCTGCGTGGGTGAGAGACCTGATCGCCTCGGGTTTCTCGACCCGCGAGCTGCGCAATCTCCTGAGCGCGCTTGACGGCGGCCGCCGTGGGGCGCGCGTGAGCTGCTCCGCCGTGATGCAGAACAAGCTCGACCAGATCGACCGTGCGATCGCGGCGCTCCGCATCCGGCGCCGTGCCCTGTCGCAACGGCTGACCGGATCGGATCGCAACAGCCGCAACGGATGAGGACATGAGGGCCCGGCGATGAAGATACTCAACATCCTGGCGCGGCGTTATTTGCCGCTGGAAGAGCTCGATCAGACCGTCGCGTTCCACGAAACTCTGATCGGCCAGACGGCTCGCCTTCGCTTCGACTATCCGGAATATGATCTGAGGCTCGCGCAGATCGCCTCGATCCTGTTCATTGCAGGCACCGAACAGAGCCTGAAGCCATTCACGGCGACGCATCTGACCTTTCTGGTCGACGACATCGACGCATTCGCCGCGCATCTCCCCCACGTCGGCGCCGCGATACTGGACGGCCCCAAGCCGGTCCCGACCGGTCGCAACATGCTGGTGCAGCATCCGGACCGGACCCGTGTCGAATATGTCGAGCACCGCGACAAGCATCCGGCCGACCTGCTGCCATGAGCACGGCGACGGCTACGGCACGTCGCCGCGCCTGAGCGGGCCGACGGTCTGCGGCCGATTGAGGAAGAACTCGCGGTTGCCGAGCGCCGCCTCCGCATACTGATCGATCGCAACGATGATCGCCTGCACATGGTGAAAGCACCAGCCTTCTCGCGTTGCCATGTGCCGGACCTCGGCAAGCGCCTTGATCCAGGGCGCGTGACTATCGCTGTCGTTGAAATACCGAAGCGGCTCTCTCATCTTTCCTCCGGCAAATCACGTCCTCGAGCTCGGCGCGCTTGCGCGACAGCAGCAGCTGCATCGACGCTCCGTCGCGCCCCGCCCGCCTGAGCTGGTTCACGGATGACTCGAGCTCGCGCAACTCGGCGCGCAGCCGCCGCGTCTTCGGTGCGTCATCACGCACGCGCTTCGGCGGCGATCAGCTCACGCTTCGCCGGGCGAATGAAGGCGGCCACCGTCGCACGACGGCGCGGCGCGACGCTCGCATGCACGATGATCGGCGTACGGTCGCCCAGGACATTGCGCTCCTCGACCAGCCGGCTCATGACCAGCCGCATCTTCAGCAGGTCTCCGGCGACGAAGGCACAGTCCACATCCCGGTTGAGCTGCTCCCGCATGATCGCCTCGGCTTCCATCATGCTGACGCGCAACGCCCTGATCTGCCTGCGAATTTCGCTGATACGGTTGTCCATGGCCGGCTCCTGTTCACGGTAGGAGGCAAATAGAACAAAACAAGAACATGAAGTCAAGCGGCAGCGCGGATCGCAACGCGCTTTCTCGCAGATACACGCGCGGCCAAGTTCCCACCGCCGGAACCGGCATCCGATAGGTCATTCGCGCAAGCGATCATGCTGGACGAACGAGCGAGCAATGGCGCGAAAGGGTGCGGCGAGGGATCGTGGCATACACGCGCAAGCGTCAGGACGAAGTTGCGGCAGTCCGTCGCAGCGACGACTTCTGTCATTTGACGTCTTGCTGGAGCCGTATCCGCGGATCATCTGACGTGTCCGGCATTCGGGAAATTTCGTCGGCGACAAACAGCCGACATATGACTGTGGAACAATGCCTCTTAGAACTTGTCTACTTGATTAGACAAGTTAAACTGGGATCGATTCTGTTTTCGATCATTGCGCAGTAGATGGCCAAATCCTCCAAGCTGGTTGCTGCCAAGCGCGGCAAGGTTCTTCTGGTTCGACGCCGATCTGACGGGCTGTGGATGTTCCCCGGCGGCCGCCGGCGCGCGCGCGAAACCGTGAAGGATTGCCTCAAGCGCGAGATCAAGGAGGAGCTGCCGAAGCTCAAGCTCGGCCGGCTCAGTCTCTGGAAGGAAGTCACCGCCAAGAACAAGCGTTCCGGCCGCAGGATGAGCGACGCCATCTTCATCGCCAAGAACGCCAAGGGAAGGCTCGCGATCGGCGACAAGAAGGAGATCGACCGCGCCGCCTGGCATAAGCCACGGGGACTTCGCCTGACGCCGACCTCGCGCTATATCCGCGACCGGCTGTTTCCGAGAAAGCAGCAGCGTCGGAGATAAGACGGCGGAATATCCGCTGCCGAGGGCGATTATCCCGGCTCTCGAATTTGACGCCCGCGACGGCAAGTCTTGCTGATTTCTTGGGCTTCACCCATCGTCGACGCATGCTAGGAATGGCGCGATCCGTGTCGTATCGGACCACGACATAAACCAGAATGCCGTCAGAATGACCTTCCCCTCCAACCGCCAGCGGCGGCTGTTCCGAATAGTCTCCGTGCGTTGGCAGCGCCGCGCCATCTTCCTGCTCGGCGGCGTCGCGGTCGGAGCCGCGGCCGTTGCCCTCGCCGAGCTCGCCGATCTGGCCCAGATCGCCTTCTCCGCGCTGGTGTCGCATTTCCGCTATGCCTCGCTGGCGTTGACGCCGATAGGCTTCGCGCTCTCGGTCTACCTGACCAATCGCTTCTTCCAGAACGCGCAAGGCAGCGGCATTCCGCAGGCCATCGCGGCACGCCATCTGACCGACCAGACCGCGCGCAACAGTCTCGTCTCGCTGCGCATCGCGGCCGGCAAGATCCTGCTCACCCTGTTCGGCCTGCTCTGCGGCGCCTCGGTCGGGCGCGAGGGACCGACGGTCCAGATCGGCGCCTCGATCATGTTCGCGCTCGGCCGCTTCTCGCCGCGGCGCCAACCCGGCCTGATCCTCGCCGGCGCCGCAGCGGGCGTCGCGGCGGCCTTCAACACCCCGCTGGCCGGGATCGTGTTCGGCATCGAGGAAATGAGCCGCGCCTTCGAGACGCGAACCTCCAGCCTGATCATCGGCGCGGTGATCGCCGCGGGTCTCACCTCGCTCGCGCTGATGGGCAACTACACTTATTTCGGCACCAGCGCGACGGCGCTGCGCAACGGCGCCGACTGGCTCGCGGTGCCGCTCTGCGGCGTGGCCGGAGGCCTGGCCGGCGGTCTGTTCAGCCGCATTCTGATCGCGATGGCGCGCGGATTTGCCAACCCGATCGGACGCACGATCAAGAGCTATCCGGTCGGCTTTGCCGCGATCTGCGGCTTCGCGGCGGCGATCTGCGGGATCGCCTCCGACGGCGCGGTCTACGGCACCGGATATCAGCAGGTCAAATCCGCCCTCGAAGCCGGATCGCAATTGCCCGGAAGCTTCAGCGTGTGGAAATTCCTGGCGACCACCTTCGCCTCGATCAGCGGCATGCCCGGCGGCATCTTCGCGCCCTCGCTTGCGGTGGGCGCCGGGCTCGGCTCCAACATCGCCCCGCTGTTTCACGGCGCGCCGCTGCCGGCCATGATGCTGCTCGGCATGGTCTCGTATTTCGCAGGTGTGGTGCAGGCCCCGATCACGGCCTTCGTGATCGTCACCGAAATGACCGACAATCACGCCATGGTCGTGCCGCTGATGGCGGCGGCGCTGATCGCCCATGCGAGTTCGCGCCTGATCTGCAAGGAAGGCGTCTATCACGCCCTCGCCAAGGGATTCACCGACCGGGCTCAACCGCCATAGGCAAACAGTTCGATCGGCTCGCTGAAGCCGCGCACGGCATGTTCGCCGACATGCTCGAGGGCGAAATCCTGTTCGACCAGATCGGCGAACGCGCGCGACAGCAGCACGTTCCTCTTCAACTGCTTGGTGAGGGCCTCGAGGCGCGAGGCCATGTTCACCGCGGGGCCGATCACGGTGAAGTCGAGCCGGCTGCGCGATCCGATATTGCCGTACATCACGTCACCGACGTGAACGCCGATGCCGTAGTTCATCGGCGCCCGGCCCATCATGCTGTTCTTTTCGCTCAGCGCCGCCATCGCCTCGCGCGCTTCGGACACCGCGTGCAGCAGGTTGGCGCAGGCTTTGGGCTCGCTCAGCGGGAAGATCGCGAGCAGACCGTCACCGATGAATTTCAGGATTTCGCCGCCATGCCGCGCGATCGGCTCCGACATCGCGTCGAAATAATCGTTCAGGAGATCGATGACGTCGTCGCGCGGCCAGGAGTCCGAGATCCGGGTGAAATCCCGCAAATCGCAGATCATGATCGCGGCGCGGACCGTGGTGCCGCTGCCGCGCCTGGTGGCGCCGGCCAGGATCATCTCGCCGGCATGGGTGCCGACATAGGTCTCGAGCAGCGTCCGCGCCAGCCGGTTCTTCATCCGGATTTCGCTGACCAGCGCCAGCACCGGCAGCACCTTCAACAGGCCTTCGATATGCACGGCGTCGAAACCGCCGGAGCGATCGGTCGCGAAGGTCACGACATGACGCTTGCCCAGCGTATGCAGCAGCGGCCACGCCACATAGTCGGTCAGGCGCTGCGCCCGCATCTCGTCGTAGAGCGCGTGCTTGCGGCCCTGCGACGGTTCGCGTTCGAGGTTCTCGCGGACTTCGGTGGCGCCCTGATGAATCTCGTAAACCGGGCTGCCGATATATTCCGACCGCTGCTGCACCTCGTAGTCGATCCGCGTGATCTCGGCCTCACGCATCCCGTCGCTCCAGACGATCCGGGCGCCGAGCCATTGCGGGTGCTGGATCAGGAGATTCATCGTCGCCCGCTTGATCGGGATGCCGGCGCGCTGTAGCCGGATACAGAGTTCGGCGAAGATGTTGTCGACGAAGCGCTCGTCGCGCGTCTCGTTGGTCAGCCAGCGCACCACGCCGTCGGACTGTGATTCGATGGTGGCTGGCGCATTCATGGCTGGCTCCGGAGCGGCGCTTTGGATAGGCGGTATGTCGTGCTTCCACACGTCGACGTCAACGCCACCTGCGGTAACGTGATCGGATGAATCGGGTGGCCGGGCAAGGCCCGGCATGACGGCGCATTGCCAAAATATCGAAAACAACCCCATGCAAAGCAACCGGCGTTCGACCAGGCTCCTTGACATGTCGGGCAACTCACGGGTATATTTCTAATATTCCGAAATTTTTCAGACACACTCGCGCAAGGAACGGGCCCGGCACGGCTCAACTGGTTAGCGATCGATTAATTGCGACGCGCGGACGTTGCATCACGAACACACTGCGTTTCGTTTCACCGCGAGCACGGCAACCTTCATTTGTCAGCATACGGTGAGTCACCTAGCGTGACGCCCATCTGCGGCTGGCGAAGGTTTGCCGAAATGCAACCCTGCCAGGCGGCGGCAAGAACAAGGGGCTGGGCACCATGCGCGAATGCATCGGCGCTGCGACGATCGCACGACACTTTGGTGACACCACATGCAATCCACGCCGGACGGTAGCGTCGTCCCTCGCCCGCGCACATTTCCATCGGCTGCTGTTGCTGAGCACATCGGTCGCGGCGCTCTCGGCACTGTCAGCGGGCACGGCGGCGGCACAGACCTGGACCGGCGCCACCAATAACGACTGGACGGTGGGCTCGAACTGGTCCGGCGGCACAGCGCCGACGTCCGGAACCAACCCCAATATCGTGGCCGGTTCAACCGTCGTTCTCGGCGTGACCCCCGGGGCGACCAGCACGACCGGCAATATGAATATCCGCGACGTGGCTGGCGGAACCACCAGCCTCACGATTCAGAACGGCGCCACGCTGACGTCCAATCTCAATGTTTCCATGGGCGATGTCGCAGGTGGGTCGACAAATCTGACGGTGACGGGTGCCGGATCGCAATTGACGACCGGCGCGCTCACCGTCGGTAGCACCGGCACCGGCGTCGTCAACGTCACGGACGGCGCGACACTAAACGCGACGGTCAGAGTCATCCTCGGCACACCGGTTGGGGGCACGGGCACGCTCAACGTGCGCAACGCCACGGTGATGCTGGGCGGCTTTGGCTTTACCATCAGCAATGCGCGCGGTCAGATCAACTATGACAATGCGACGCTCCGCGCGCGCGTCAATACCACCAATGCCTCCGCCGGAACGGCGGCCCAGAACAACATCGCCGCAGGCGAACTGACGATCGATACCAACGGGTTCACCGTCCTCGCCCCGGTTGGCTTCAGCGGGGTCGGCGGCTTGACCAAGACCGGAGATGGGATCTTCTCGTTCGGCGGCGCCGGCAACAGCTACACCGGCGAGACGGCGATCCAGCAAGGCACTTTCAGGCTGTCCGCCCTCGCCGGCTCAGGCAATGCCCTCGCCAGTTCGAGCCGCGTGGTCGACAACGCGACCTTCGATCTTTCGATCGTTACCGACCCCAACGTGCACATCCAGAGTCTGGCCGGCAGCAGTGCCGGCGTCGTCACGCTCGGCACCAAGGACCTGATCATCACCAATGCCAACGACAGCTTCGCTGGAACGATCAGCGGCACCGGCGGCGTACAGCTCATCGGCGGCACGCAGGCCCTCTCCGGTGTGCAGGCCTACAGCGGCGCGACCACGATCACAGCGGGCACGCTGGCGCTGACCGGCGCCGGCGACATTTCCGCATCGAGCCAGGTGATCGCCAACGGCACGTTCTCCATCGCGGGGCTGTCCGGCGCAGGCACCAGCATCCAGCGCCTGTCGGGCAGCGGCAGCGTCGATCTCGGCGCCAGGACGCTGACGTTGACCGCCGCGAACGATACGTTCGCCGGCGTGATCGGCGGCAGCGGCGGGCTGACGCTCGCCGGCGGCACCGAGACGCTGTCTGGCACCAACACCTATGCCGGCGTCACCACGATCTCGGCCGGCACGCTGGCGCTGACCGGCACCGGCTCGATCGGCAATTCGAGCCATGTGGTAGCGAATGCGGCGTTCGACATCTCCGGCCTCAGCGGCACCGGCACCAGCATCCAGAGCCTCGCCGGCAGCGGCAATGTCGCGCTGGGTGGCAAGACGCTGACCATCACCAACGCAAGCGACACTTTCGCGGGCGCGATCGGCGGCACCGGCGGGCTCGCGGTCACCGGCGGCACCCAGGCCCTGTCCGGCGTCAACAGCTACAGCGGCACGACCACGGTGTCGGGCGGCACGCTGCAAGCCGGCGCGGCCAATACGTTCAGCGCCGCGTCCGCCTTTGTCGCCAACGCCGGCGGCGCCTTCGACCTCAATGGCTTCAACCAGACCATGGCATCGCTCGGCAATGCCGGCACCATCAGGTTTGGCGCGGCACCCGGCACCACGCTGACGGTCGCCGGCAACTATGCCGGCAGTGGCGGAACACTGCTGTTCAACACCGTGCTCGGCGGCGACGGCTCGGCCACCGACCGCCTGGTCGCGGGCAGCACGTCGGGCACCTCGACCGTGCGGGTCAACAATGTCGGCGGCGGCGGCGCGCAGACCGCCGACGGCATCAAGCTGATCGACGTCACCGGCGCCTCGAACGGCAGCTTCACGCTGGCCGGCAACTACACGCTCCAGGGCCAGCAGGCGATCGTCGCCGGCGCCTATGGCTACACGTTGCAGAGGAACGGCATCTCGACGCCGTCGGACGGCGACTGGTATCTGCGCTCCAGCCTGGTCAATCCGGCGACGCCGATGCCGGCCGGCCCGCTCTATCAGCCCGGCGTGCCGCTCTACGAGAATTACGCCCAGGTGCTGCTCGGCATGAACGCGCTGCCGTCGTTGCAGGACCGCGTCGGCAACCGCTATTGGGGCGGCGGCCCGAGCGACGCGATGGCGCGGATGGGCGTCGCACCGCCGGCGCAGGCGGACAGTTCAGGGACGCAATCGGCGTTCTGGGGCCGCGTCCAGGGCGGCCAATCCAGCCTGCAACCGTCGAACACCACGGGCGCGACCACCAGCAGCGACGACTTCAAGGCGCAGGCCGGGCTCGACGGACTCGCGCTCGAGAACAGCTATGGCCGCCTGATCGTCGGGCTCACGCTGCAATACGGGCTGACCACGGCCTATGTGAACTCGCTGTTCGGCAGCGGCCGGATTCGCGCCCAGGGCACCGGCGTCGGCGCCACCGCCACCTGGTATGGCGACAACGGCGTCTATCTCGACGGCCAGATGCAGACCACGTTCTATCGCGCCGATCTCACCTCCGATCTCGTCGGCAGCATGACCCACGGCAATGAAGGCCTCGGCTATGCGTTCAGCGTCGAAGGCGGCAAGCGCATCACTATCGGCAACGGCTTCTCGCTGACGCCGCAGGCGCAGCTCGCCTATTCGAAGGTCGATTTCGACGGGTTCGCCGACCGCTTCGGCGCGCTGGTCTCGCTCGCCAATGCCGACAGCCTGCTCGGCCGCGTCGGTCTCATGCTCAATCACCAGAAGAGCTGGTATGACGGCACGAGCATCGTCCGCTCCGACCTCTACGCGATCGGCAATCTGCACTACGAATTCCTCGACGGCAGCAAGGTCGACGTCTCCGGCACCAGCTTCGCCAGCGCCAACGACCGGCTGTGGGGCTCGATCGGCGGCGGCGGCAGCTACAGCTGGGCCAATGGCCGCTACACCTTGTTCGGCGAAGCGACCTATCGCGCCAGCCTCCAGGACGCCGCGGCGAACCACGGCTACAAGGGCAGCGCGGGATTCCGCGTGGTGTGGTGAGGTCGAAATGCGAGGGCAGGATGAGATGATGTCGCAAGGCGACGGCGCTGCGCTCCCTCGCCCCGTTCTTACGGGGAGAGGGTTTGGGGTGAGGGGCTTGCTGCGCGAATTCGGCGACAATTGTGGGTGCGGAGACTCCCCCTCACCCGGAACGCATCTAGCGATGCGTTCCGACCTCTCCCCGTACTCGGGGCGAGGTGAAGCTCCGACGCCGATCCAGGTTCAACCTGATCCCGTCATGCGCTAGAATGCAGCCATGACCGAGAGCCCGCCCCTGCTCGATTTCGATCCGGCATTTTGCCGCCGGGTCGCCAAATGGGGCGCAGCGATCTGCCTGACATGGCTTTCGATCGCCGTTTGCGTTCTCGCCCTGGTCGATCCGACCGGCGGCGCGTGTCCCGGCTGGATCATCCCAAGCAAGAATGGCCAAGGCACCTCGCTGTGGGCGCTCGTGGGCCTCTTTACGGCGTTCCCCGCCCTCTGGCTTTGCTTCATTCTCGTTCGCTGGCCGGGCTTCACGAGGATAGTGCGGGAGTCCGGCCAAGCCAACTACAAGCGCTTCCTGGAAACGAAAGGATGGGACGACCCGAGCAAGGCGGCCTCCGTCATTTTTCCTTTCGACCTCGTATTCGTGGCGATCATCGCGGGCTTGTGCCTGTTTTGCTCAATCCCGATTTGGACGATGATCCTGCCATGCCTTCCGATCGGGCGATGATCCGGTCTTGTGCGCCTAACCGCCCAGCCTGTCGACCTCCGCCTTGCCGGCCTTCATCACCAGCGGAATATGCTCGCCCTGGCCGAGCAGACACGTCACGTCGCGCAGCGGGTTGCCGTCCACGACCAGCAGATCGGCAAACGCTTCCGGTGCGATGCGGCCGAGCTTGCCTTCCATGCCGAGCACTTCGGCGCCGACGACGGTCGCACTTTCGATCACCGCCTGCGGGCCGAGCAGTTCGGCGCGGATCCGGAATTCGTCGCTCTGCAAACGCTGTGATGGCCCGAGCAGATCGGTGCCGAACCCGATCTTGACGCCAGCCTCGCGATAGATCGCTAGCGAGCGCAGGCCGGCATCGCGGACGTCGGCGATCTTGGCGACGCTCGCCGCAGGCAGGCCGTATTTCGCGCCCTCGTTGGCCAATGCCTCGTAGGTGATCAGCGTCGGCACGACATAGGCGCCCTTCTCCGCCATCAGCCGCGCGGTCGGAGGATCGACCAGATTGCCGTGCTCGATGGTGCGGACGCCGCAGCGCACCGCGCGCTCGATCGCCTCCGCGGTGTAAGCGTGGGCCAGCACATAGGTGTGCCGCGCCTTCGCTTCGGCGACGATGGCACGGATCTCGTCCTCGGAATAGCCGTAGGCGCCGATCGGATCAGTCGGCGAGGCGACGCCGCCGGAGGCCATGATCTTGATCTGGTCGGCGCCCATTTGCAGTTCCTCGCGCACCGCCTTGCGCACCGCATCGACGCCGTCGACGACGCGCGCGATCGCGCCGACCCGCACGCAGCAGGAGCAGGTCGGGTCGGCCAGATAGTCCGAACGCGCCCGCCCGTCGCCATGGCCGCCGGTCTGGCTGAGCGCGCGGCCGGAGACGAACAGCCGCGGACCGTCGGTGAGGCCGGTGTCGATCGCCTGCTTCAGCGCATAGCCGGCGCCGCCGGCATCGCGAACGGTGGTGAAGCCGCGCTTCAGCATGCCGCGCAACAGCATGGTCGAGCGCAAGGTTACCAGCACGTTGGCCATCCGCGCCTGCTGCGAGAGATCAAGTTCGACGGCGACCGCGTGCACATGCAGGTCGATCAGGCCGGGCATCAGGGTCTTGCCCCTGAGATCAATGACCCGATCGGCCGAAGCGTCGATCGGCCGATCAGACACTTCCTTGATCAAGCGATCCTCGACCAGCACGTGGTGTCCTTCGAGCAGATCGGAGCGCAGCGGATCGAGCAGCGCGGCATTCTTGAAGAGGGTGGTTGGCATGAGAGTCTCCTGTCAGGACGCCGCCGTGGTCACGCGGTCTTGCTTGCGATTTCTTCCAGCGATCGGCCCCGCGTCGGCACGCCCATCAGCACGACAGTGAGTGCGCCGATCAGCAGCACGGACGTGGTGACGCCGAACACGCCGGCAAAGCCGAAATTCGGATAGAGATAGCCGACCAGGATCGGGGCCGCGATGGCGCCGATGCGGCCGATCGCGGAGGCGAGCCCGGCTCCGGTGGTGCGGATCGATGTCGGAAACACCTCGGCGGTGTAGGCATAGACGCCCGCATAGGTGCCGTTCATGAAGAACGACAGCAGCAACCCCGCCGTCATGATCTCGGCATCGCTCTTGGCGAAAGCGAGCCCGAGCGCGCTGACGCCGCCGAGCAGCATGTAGGACGCGATCGTCGCCTGCCGTCCGATCCGCTCGTTGAAGAACGCGGCGGTGAAATAGCCAGGCACCTGCGCGCAATACATCGCCAGCGAATAGCCAAAGCTCTTGGTGATGCTCATGCCGTTCTGCACCAGGAGGCCGGGAATCCAGACGAAGAAAGAGTAGTAGCTGAAGGTGATCGACAGCCACATAATCCAGGTCATGGTGGTGATGCGGGCCTGGCGGCCGGCCAGCAGCGCGGCAAAATTGCCGAGCAGCGTTCCCGACGAGACGGCAGGCAGCGCCGGTTCGGCGATCGGCGCCGGCAGCACCGGGCCCTCGCGCGCAAAGCTCGCCTCGATCCTGTCGAGCACCGCGCTGGCTTCCGTTTCCCTGCCCCGGCTTTCCAGCCAGCGCGGCGATTCCGGCAGCGAGCGGCGCCACCACAGCAGCATCACGACCGGCACGGCGGTGATGACCAGCACGATGCGCCAGCCATTCTCGTAGGCCGGCACGATGAAATAGCCGAGCAAGGCAGCGGCGACGAAGCCGAACGAGAAGAAGCCGGCGAGCGCGCCGGTGAAGGCGCCGCGGTAACGCCGCGCCACGAATTCCGCGAGATAAGGCGCGATGATCGCGCTCTCCGCGCCGGTGCCCATGCCGGCGACGACGCGCGCGGCGAAGAACGCCGGCCAGCCATCCACCGCCGCGCTGACCAGCGAGGCCGCGCAATACAGCGCCAGCGCCGACATCATCACCGCGCGGCGGCCGATCAAGTCGCCCAGCGTCCCCGCCAGCAGCGCGCCAAACAGATAACCGACGAAGGTGCTGCTGCCGAGCACGCCGGTCTCGACATTGGTCAGGCTCCAGGCGGTGCGCAGCACCGGGAGGATGAACGCCAGCACCGCGGCATCCATCGCGTCGAACAGATAGCCCAGCCCGCCCATCAGCAGCAGGTGCACATGGAAACGCGCGAACGGCAGGCGCTCGATGCGCGCTGAGATCATGGACATGAAATCCCCCTCCGCGCCCCGCGGTTCGGCACGCGCCGTGGGGTCATTGGCGGCAATGATAGACAAATCATGATTATCGGAATAATTTATAATTGTTATCTAGTACATCACCAATGTGAATATCGCCCGTGTCCTTCCGCACCCTCGACCTCAACCTGCTGAAAGTCTTCGAGGCGCTGATGACCGAGGGCAGCGTCACCCGCGCCGCGAGCGCGCTGACGATGACCCAGCCCGCGGTCAGCAACGCGCTCGCCCGCCTGCGCGACGCGCTCGGCGATCCCCTGTTCGTGCGCACGGCCACCGGGATCCGCCCGACACAGCGTGCGGTGGCGTTGTGGGAGCCGATCGGCGACGCGCTGGAAAACGTGCGCCACGCGCTCGACGAGGACGCGTTCGATCCGCGGCGCGCCCAGGCCGAATTCAGCCTGTCGATGTCGGACTACGTCGCCTCGCTGGTGATGCCGCGGCTGCTGATCCGGTTCAGCGAGGTGGCGCCGTCGGTGCGCATCCACACCATGCCCAACACCATCCTGGAGATCGGCGACCGGCTCGAGGACAACGGGGTCGATTGCGTGCTGAGCGTCTATGTCAACGAGGCGCAGCATCCGCCGGCCGCGATCCGCTCACGCTCGCTGTGGACCGTCGAATATGCCTGCATGATGCGGAAGGATCATCCGCTGGCCAGGCAGAAGCGGCTGAGCACGCGCGGCTTCCTCAACGCCGGGCATGTCGATGTCAGCCTCGCCGGGCGGACGCTGCCGACCTACGATCAGTTTCTCGCCTCGCGCGGGCTGTCGCGCAACCTGGTCGCAACCGTCAACCATTACAACGCCGCCTACGAGATCGTCCGGCAGTCCGACCTGATCGCGGTGCTGCCGCGCGATCTCAGCGCGCAATCGCGCCACGCGCCGCATCTGCACGCCGTGCCGGTGCCGCTGCCGGCGCCGCCGCGCGTCGTCAGCCTGTTCTGGCACCAGCGCAACGACACCGTCCCGGCGCAGCGCTGGCTGCGCGAGACGCTGGTGGAGATGTTCGGGAGGATGGAGTGAAGGTCGGGTAGCGGCTGCGGCCAGCCGTGCCCGATCACTGCTTGGTGTCGCCGTCGCTCGTCTTCAGTTCGTATTTGGCCGTCCCGGTTATCGAAAAGCTGGGCGGGCCATCCTTCTGCATCGACTGCAATCTGAAAATGTTGACGGACGTCACTCGGCAGCTCGCGTCATACACCTTCGCGAGGATCGGGCACTGGTCCTTGGCCTCCTGGTAGAGATCCCGCCTGATCTCGTTCAGGGCCGTTTCACGGTCGCCCCCCTGCACTGACGCAGGAGGCACGGCAACGCTCTTGAGCGTCACGGTGATGTCCATCAATCCGCGCGGCGGGACAGGCGACGCCGTATTGAACGTGACCTCGGCCTGCACCGAAGAGGCTGCAAGCAACGACAGGATTCCACATGCGATCGCTGAGACAACGCGCATTCCAGACCTCCACGAGACTTCGCGAGCACCTCCCGCGTCAGGGAGGGCTATCGCATATGCGCTCGATTTCCCCACAAAGTCCGTCATGCCCGGCCTTGTTGCCGGGCATCCACGTCTTAGTCTCCGCGTGAGAACGACGTGGATGGCCGGGACAAGCCCGGCCATGACGAATGTGGAGACAGCAAAGCCGCTCGCTGCCATATGCGATTGCCCTTACCGCGTCAGGGAGAACGTCGATATCCCAGTCGCGGATTGTTGCGGAAGTTTGGCATCGCAACCAGAGGCAGCATCGTGAAGGCCGACGATCACGCGAACTTGCGCTGGTGCATGGCCGTTCCTGATTGCCGACGACAGAGCCCACTCTCGCTCATTTCGTTTTTGATGCAGCTTGGCTGGCTTGCCGAGCCAACGTTCGTGCAAGTGGCGACACGCTTCGCCTAACGGGCCAGTGGCATCAATCCAGCCCGCCTGCGCCCTCCAGGCTTCGGCGCGGCAGCCCTCGCTCACTTCGCTACGATGGAGTCTTGCTGGCCTGCCTAGCCGTAGCTCGCGAAGCGAGCGAAGGCTGGTGGGGGAGGCAGGACTCGAACCTGCGAAGCCATGAGGCGGCTGATTTACAGTCAGCTCCCTTTGCCACTCGGGACACTCCCCCGTCCAACAGCGTCGAACCAGCCGCGCGAGTGGCGGCGGACCGGTCATCGAGATGACGCTGATAACCGGCCGACCCGAAGCGGGTGCGCGGTCGGGCGCGTTTATGGGCGAAGGCGGTCCCCAAAGTCAACCAAGCCAGGCGCCTATTTGCCGGTTAAATTGCCAATATTCGACACCCGTGACACAAGCCTCCCATGAGCGATCGCGACCGCAGACCCAATTTCCGAGGCAAGGGCGGTAAACCCTTCCAGAAAGGGCCGAAATTCGGCCGCCCGCAGGCCCGGCGGGAGCGCGAATCCGGTTCCGACGGACCGGTGATTCTGTACGGCTGGCACACGGTGGCGGCGGCATTGGCCAACCCGGAGCGCCAGATCCGCAAGCTTTACCTCACCGAGAACGCCGCCAAGCGGCTCGCCGAGGAGAATATCGCGACCCGGGTCGCCCCGGAGATCGTCCGTCCCAGCGACATCGACCGCCGCCTCACCCCCGACGCCGTGCACCAGGGCCTGTTGGCGGAGGCCGATCCCCTGCCCTCGCCCGGCATCGACACGCTGGCGCTGGAAGGCATCGTGCTGGTGCTCGACCAGATCACCGACCCGCACAATGTCGGCGCCATCCTGCGCTCGGCGGCGGCCTTCGCGGTGAAGGCGATCGTCACCACCGCGCGGCACAGCCCGGAGGCGACCGGCGTGCTGGCGAAGGCTGCCTCCGGCGCGCTCGAGCTGGTCCCGATGGTCACGGTGCAGAACCTGGCGCGCGCGCTGAACGAGCTGAACGAGCACGGCTTCCAGACCGTCGGCCTCGACAGCGAGGGCAGCGAGGACCTCGGCAAGGTTCCGCTGCAACAGCCGCTCGCGCTGGTGCTCGGCGCCGAGGGCAAGGGCCTGCGGCAGTTGACGCGCGAGACCTGCCGCGTCGTCGCCCGCCTCGACATGCCCGGCGAGATCAAGAGCCTGAATGTGTCGAACGCCGCCGTGCTCGCACTCTACATCGGCGCCAGCCGGCTTGGGCTGATGGGCTAGAGCCTTTCCCGTTCCGATGGAATCGGAACGGGGCTCCAGGTTGTTGTCTTCGCGTTTTCTTCACGCGAACCGGTCTCCACTTTGCTCGAAATCGCTCTCGCTCGCGGCATCTCACTTCTTCCGCGTGCGAGCGCCAGGAGCCAGCGGACCCGCAAGCAGCCCCGACGCAAGGTGCGTGAAGGCGTCCACGGCTTTCGGCAGGACGGCCTTTGGATTGTTGCTGGCCGCGACCCAGAGCGCGGCATTGAGTGCCGCGCCATTCAACAGTCGCGCGGCGGCTTCGGCGTCGATCGGCTTGAGGATGCCCCGCGAGATCAACCGTTCGACCGTCTGCTTCGTCACTTGCAGGCAGTGGCTCTGGCTGGGCCATTGCGACGGATCCCCGAGCACCGCTGGGCCATCGAGCAGCACGATGCGCTGGACCTCGGGATCGAGCGCCATCTCGATATAGGCCACCCCTTCCGCCAGCAGCCCCTGCCAGTCGCCTCCTGCGCGGGCGCCGATCGCCTGCGCGCGCGCCGCCATTTCGCCGTCGATCATGTTCACCACCGCCGACAGCAGTCCGCGCTTGTCCGCGAAATTATGATAGAGCGCGCCCCGCGTCAGACCGACCGAAGCGGTCAATTCATCCATCGAGGCTTCGGCGTAGCCATCCCTGGCAAAGGCCTTTCGCGCAGCCGCGATCAGCTTGGCGCGGTTCTCTTCCATCGTCTCGATGCGTCGCTTTGCCGCCACCGGTCACCCTCATCGAATTCACATACGCAACGTATATGGATTGACATACGCTCCGTATGCCAACTAATGTACTGGCATACGCGGCGTATATCAAATGCGATAGCGGCGGCACGCGAAGGACGTATCGGCGGGCTGCGCATCCACACCGCCAACACACGGAAACGAAAGGATCAAGCGATGGCGCAGCGCGAGGCGATTTTCCCTGCCAACGCCAACCGGCATGCCCTCTACGAAGCCCACGGCTATTCAGCCGCGATCCGGTCAGGCGACCTCGTCTTCGTCTCCGGTCAGGTCGGCAGCCGTCTCGATGGCTCTCCCGAGCCTGATTTCGAGCGTCAGGTCCGGCAGGCATTCGACAACCTTCGCGCAACGCTTCACGCGGCGGATTGCAGCTTCGACGACATCGTCGATCTCACCACGTTCCACACTGATCCCGAAAATCAGTTCAAGACCGTCGCGGCAGTCAAGAATGAGATGTTCGCCACGCCGCCCTTCCCCAACTGGACCGCGGTGGGCGTGAATTGGCTTGCCGGCTTCGACTTCGAGATCAAGGTCATCGCCCGCATGCCGCGTCGCGCAGCCGCATAGATCTCCTCGCCGATCGCCAAAGAGAAGCGCCCGCTCGCGTGACGCGAACGGGCGCTGATGTTTCGACGGATCGGTCGAGATCAGTAATAGCGGCGCAGCACGCGGTGGCCGTAGTGATAGGCCGGCGCGCGATGCGCGTAACCGTAGCGATAGCCGTAGTGCGCACGGTAGGGCCGGTAGGAGTGGCGATAACCGTAGTGGCGGTAGCCATAGTGGCGATAGCCGTAATAGGGGCGGCCATAGCCTTCGCGGTAGTACGGACGCGGCGCCCAGTTGCCCGGGCCGCTGTAGGTCGGTCCCTGGTTGACGTAATAGTACTGCTGCGCCGCGTTGGGATAGGCCGCATCCGGGTCAGGCAGGCGTTCGACGGCGCCGTATCCGGCATAGCCATAACCGTAGCCGTAGCCGCCGCAGCCACCACAGCCATAGGTCACGGCAGGCGCGGCGTAGACCGGCGCACCGCAAGGGTTGAAACCGCACGCCATCGCGGGCGCGGTCAGCATGACGGCCACCGCCGCAATCAGTCCTTTGATCATTTGACGCATTACTCTCTCCTGATGCTCTCTGTTCGTCGCGTAGCTCTTGATGGCTATTCAGCGCCCCCAGTTGGGGGCTCTTGATTGGACAGTTGGTTTTAAGGGCCTCTCGGACGCGGTGGCCGCGGCATCGCCCCGGGGAGCGGCTGCGGTCCGTTGAACTGCGGCGCGTAGATCACCGGCGGCGGATCGACCGGCTCGTTGGACTGCGCCGGCAGCGGCGTAGACCGCGCCGACCAGGATTGATGGTAGCTTTCGGCCGGCTTGGGCAGGCTGCGATTGGCCGGCGGCTCGATCTCGAGCCGGCCATAGCCCGGCATGCGGCCAAGGCTCGGATAATAATGGCCGACATTCGGCTGGGGATCGATCGGGCGGCCGCCATAGACGGTCGGCACCAGCGACTCGTTGCGGGCGAGCCCCATCGCGCCTTCGACCACGGCGTAGGAGGCGTCGACGCCGTTGATGATGATCGGCACGCCGGGCCGCGAGGGCACGACGATGTCGAAGCCGCCGCCGGCCGACGCCGCCGAGGTCATCGCAGCCAATATCACCAGCGCCAGTCGTCCGCGCATGTTCACCCAGCGTCCCGAATTGTTCCAGGCTCAACCTAGTCCAATGCCTTGGCGGAAGGGTTAAGGCCGCGGGCCAAACTGCCGGTAAGCCTAATGCGTAAGCATCGGCATCGGGTCAATGCGGCCGCGCCCGCTCAGACATCGTTAACAGCTGCGTCCCCGGTGATCGTCAGGCCAGCACCTCGTCGAACAGGCCCTGCATCGCCGCCCAGGAGCGGCGGTCGGCCCGCGCGTCGTAAAGCGCCGAGCTCATGATCGAGCCGTCGGCGGACGGGTTGGTGAAGCCGTGCAGCACGTTGCCGTAGCTGGTCACCTGCCAGTCGGCGACCTTGCCGGCGCGCATCTCGTTCTCGAAGGCTGCGACCTGTTCGGGCGGCGCCAGCGGGTCGTCGGCCCCGGTCAGTACCAGCACGCTCGCCCTCACCGCACCGGCCGCTGCCGGCTGCGTGGTCGAGAGCACGCCGTGGAAGCTGACGACGGCCTTGAGGTCGGCGCCGTCGCGCGCAAGCTCGAGCGCGACGGTGCCGCCGAAGCAGAAACCGATCGCCGCGCATCTCGTGGCATCGACCTCGGGCAGCGCGGTGAGTGTCGCGAGCGCCGCGCGGGCCCGCGCGCGAAGCCTGGCGGGATTTGTCCGCAAGCCGCCGATCAGCGTCATCGCCTGATCGAGGTTGGCGGCCTGCTGCCGATCGCCGAACATGTCGGCCGCCAGCGCGACATAGCCATGCCCGGCAAGTCTGCGCGCCCGCTCCATCGCGAAATCGCCGAGCCCGAGCCCCTCGTGGAAGACCAGCACGCCGGGACGCCTTGCGCCCGTGTCGCTGACGGCCAGATAACCGCGCAGATCGGCGTCGCCGCCGGCGTAGTCGATGTCGCGTGTGTGCATGCCATTCCCATCAAAAGCGCCATGATCCGGAACGCGTCATGCGCGGACCCCGGCGGAACTTCACACCGGTTTGATCGCGAGGCAAGGCCGCGCAGGAACACGCGCCGGATCGCGAGATTAGCTTCTCACCACGACGAGAGGAGACTTCGCATGACACGGCTCAAGATGCTCGGCGCAGCAGCCCTGCTCGCTTCGGCGCTCGCCACCCCGGCGATGGCGCAACAGACCATCGGCTCCGCCGCGCGCTGCTCGAATGCCTATCCGGATGCCCGATGCCAGACGATGGCACCAGGCGCCACCGCAACCACCTATCACCACCGCACCACGCGGCGCGACCGCGACTGGCAGGACAGCTACAACCGCTATGACCCCGGCCCGTTCGCGCCGGTCGACGCCGCGGCCGGCGTGGTCGGCGGCGCGGTTGGAACAGCAGCCGCCATCGCCACCGCGCCGTTCGGCGGACCCGAATACGCCCGCAGCCCGATCGGCGGCGAGGAATATGCGCGGCAGAACGGATTTGTCTGCACCCCCGGCACCTGGTTCCGCGGCAGCGACGGCCTCCGGCACCCCTGCCAGTAGCCGACGCACAGCGCTGACGGCGAGAAGGCGGCCTTCAGGCCGCCTTTCTGCTGCCTGGCGCAGCGCGATCGATGCGAACCTTGCGCGGTCCGGGCTTCTTCTGGTTCTGGCTCTGGCCCGCCAAGTCTGCTATGCGAGCCCGCAAATCATTCCCCTTTCGCCGGCTTAGCTCAGCGGTAGAGCAGCAGTTTTGTAAACTGAAGGTCGGGGGTTCAATCCCCTCAGCCGGCACCAGCCTTCGGCTTCTCCGCTGCGCCTCGCCCCAGCGGGCACCCGCCAGCGACAGGATCGTCGGTCACCAGGACGAAAAAAAGCCCGGCTTGAGCCGGGCTTTTTCAATGCGCGGATGATGCTCTAGGCGAGCACTTGCGGCTTGCGGTTTCGGCGATAGGCCAGCGAGCCGACGCCGAAGAACCCGAGGATCATCATCGCCCAGGTCGACGGCTCCGGAACGGCAGCCGTCAGTGCCACGTCGGCGCTGACGTCGAGCTGCGCGCCGGTCCGTTCACGATCGGCGTAGAAGATTTCCAGCGTATTCACGCCGGCGTTTGCGTTGCCCGCGAACGTGACGTCGGTGATCGCGTGAATGCCGGGATTCTGTCCGATCAGGACGCCGTTCAGGTAGACGAAGGCGTCGTCGTCCGAGCCGACCGTGAAGTGGACCGTTCCGGCTGACGACAGCGAGAACGTGCCCTTCAGCACCGCGGTTTCAAATGCGGCGGCATCGTTGGTGCCGGTGCTGTTCGGGGCGTACATCGTGCTGCTGTAAGGCAGCGAGACCGTGCCGGTGCCGGTCTGGATGACCGTTGCCGACGGTGTCCACCACAGCAACTGGCCGGTGGAATGATCATACATCGACACGCCCGGGCTGGACGTGCTGACGACCGGCCGGTCGTTCACCAACCCGCTGCCGATCGCGACATTCGGCGTGCCCGAGCCGCCGAAATCGGGCGCACCGGACCCGTTGTTGAGGACTTCGTAGTAGGTGGCACTCAGCGTGCCGGTCACGGGATCGGCCTTCGCGGCGACCGATACCGCGGTCGAAAACAGAGCAGCAACGCCGACGATCAGAAACGTATTTTTCATTGTACTCCCCATTTAAAATATTTGCGTGAGAGGATTTGACGCGCTTTAAACCCCTCCATTTAATTCAATTAATATTACGCGGGTGCGACATTCTGTCAACTCGCGTTAACTATTTTGCAGGCGAGCCTCTCCGCACAGACCCGGGCCGTCGCGGATGCGCGCCCCGCACCTCGACAGAAATCTCCGCAGAGAATCTTGGCAGGAATCGTGGGGAGATGCCCGTAGGATCACCCATCCTGCGTCTTGTTTCTGTCCTTGCAGGCCAAAACGGACTATGCAGAATGCGGGATGGGACTCTGCCAATGACCTATTTGATCCTTGCCCGTGATGGCACCAGCCAAATCGTGCTGAAGCGCGACAATGAAGACGCGGCCGAGAAGAAGGCGCGCGAGCTGAAGGAGATGGGCTGGTTCGAGGTCGAGGTCCGCGAAGACAAGGCGGGGGACGGCGTCCCGGCCGCGCTGGGTGATCGCTCGCAGATCCTACAGTGAACCTTTGCCCGATGGCCCTTACCCATGTGTAAGGAGCCACCATGTCCGACACAGCACATTACCGCTTCCAGTCCGATCAGGCGCGACGGCTGGCCCGTCAGGTCACCGACGCGATGGTGCGCGAGAAGCTGCTTGAAATGGCCGAGGAGTATGGCCGCTACGCCGACATGATCGAGGCCGGCGTCACCGCACCAACCATCGCGGAAGCGACGGCCTTGCCGGGCTGAGAACCCTCGCCCGCTCCGATCGCTGCGATGCCTGGCTCACTTGGCACCTGCCCTGGGTGCCTTCGGGTCTGATTCCAACGCGGACTTTCAGCGCGCCGCCAAGACCGCGCGAAAACGCGTGAGGATTTGTCCGGAACATGATGCGCCCTCACGCATTTCCTTTCGCATGAGGACACGCGAGGCCGACCGCAATATCGCGCTTCTGGGCGCCGCTACGCTGCTGAGCGTGGCCGCCGCCGGGATCGTCGCGCTGCTGGATCCGGTGTCCGCGCCGGCAAGCGCCATGTCCCGGCCGGTCACGAATCGGGCGCCAGCGGACGATCAAATACCGATCCGTATCGTCGGTACCCCGTTCGTCCCAAACACCAATCCTGGCCAACGCTGACCGCCTTCGCGGCCACTACGTGTCACAATTATGTCACCGCGCCTGCGAAACAGGCGTCTTCGTCAACCATCATGATGGCCGATGCTTGATTCCGCGGAGTTGCTTTGCTGGAATCCGCGCGCTTAGGGTGCGCCATGAAGTGGATGAAGGAACGCGATCTCCTGATCGCGCAGACAATGGCTTTCGTTCAGTCGGTGAAGGGCAGGCTGCCTGACGCCGGGGCGCCGACGTCTGCCCAGACGCCCGCTCAACAAACCACCGCCCCATCGGCCGCGGCACCCCAGCCGGGCCCCGCGCAGCCGACGATCCCGACGGCCGAGACCGAAGCCAGGACCACTTTGGAAACAAGGCCGGTGTCGGGGATCAAGCCTGCCGCCGAGACCCCAAGGATGGTCACGCCTCCCTCGCTTCCGGTACCCACCGTGATCGAGGGCCTGCCGCCGGCGCCGCCGCCCTTGACGGTGACCGTCGTCGAGGTCCCGCCGCCGCCGGCTCAGCTTCCGCAGTTCGCCAAGCTCGATATCCGCGGCGACTTCGGATCCGAAGTGAGGGAGCGGGTTGCCAGCTTCCGCGCGCAGCAGCAGCGCTTCCTGAAGGAGCGCGAGGAATATTGCACGACGACCATGGCCAAGGTCCGTGCCGCGATCCGCGACAACAGCGATTTGCCGCGCTCGGGCAAATAGACGGCTCACTCCCCGATCGTGTCATGCCCGGCTTGCTTGGGCCGCGAGCCGTCGCATCATGCCGCCCCGATCTTCTCCAGCACCGGCAGCAGGTGTTTGAGAAACTCGCCTGGATTCTCGCTCATCGGAAAATGGCCGAGGCCCTTCATGATGGTGGCCTCGCAACCGGCGATGCTGCTCGCCACCGCCAACGTCTCTTCCGGCGTGCAGGAGTAGTCGTATTCACCTGACAGCAGGAACAGCGGGCAGCGCCTGGTATCGATCTCGGCGACGCGGGCGCGGATGTCGCCGTCGATCTTGTAGAAATAGAGATCGCCCTTGAACACGCCGGGGCCGCCTTGCATGTAGTGCCAAAGCGTTTCCCACCGCTCACTGTCCGGCGCGTCCGGCCCGACCAGCCCCGAGACGATCGCCGCCGCAACCTCGCCGCCATGGACGTCCGGCCGGTGCAGGAAGTTCAGGTCGTAATAGGGATCGACATGCGCACCGGCTTGCAGGCCGATGATGGCGCGGAAACGTTCTGGATGCTCGAGCGCCAGATGCAGCGCGATCCGACCGCCGATCGAGCAGCCGATCACGATCGGCTTGTCGAGCTCGAGCGCATCTATCACGGAGAGGATCATCGCCGTGTATTGCGCCGAGGTGAGCTGGTACTCCTCGTCGTGCCAACCTTGCGGCGGCGACGACTTGCCGTGCCAGGGCATGTCGAAGGCGATGACGCGATGGTTGCGGGTGACACTGATATCGTTCATCAGGCCGCGATACTGTCGCCCGTCGGCGCCCGCGGTGTGCAGACAGAGCAGCGGCGTGCCCTCGCCGGCCTCCTCGACATAGATGCGGTGCGGCCGGCCCGACAGTTCGAGATGCATGTAGCGGCCGACGATCGGTTCGAATCTGGCGCTCATGCGTGAACTCCCGCGCGGCGCAGCTTGCCGAGCGCCTCCTTGAAGTAGCGCAGGTTCGCCATGAAGACTTGCAGTTCGCCCTCGGCCTTCAGCACACGGCGCTTGATCAGCGCCATCAGGTCGTTGGAGCCCGGCGGCGGCCGCCGCTCGCAGAACTTGTCCCACTCCTCGTCCGAGGTGCGCAACGCGAACGCCGATGACGGCATCACGAATGGACCCTTGGTCACCGCGACGATCCGGCCCTCATGGATCGCGATCAGCCAGGCGGTCTTGCCGATCTCGAGCAGGAAGGTCGTGGTCAGATAGCGGCCGCGTCGCACCAGGCCGGGGTCGCCGTTGACCCGTTCCATCAGCATCTCGATCATGTCAGCTCCACCCGATGGCGGCTCGCCTGCGCCGGGCGCAGCGTGCGCTTGTTCTGGCGGCATTGGGGGAAGGAATGGAGGGGCCGTCAATTGTCACCGGCGTCGCGCGGCCCCGGCGTTTTCGCCGTGGGTCGCCACGTCAGGAGTTTGACTGAAGCCGAGAGCCTAGAGCCAAGACCAGACCAGCGCCACGTTCGCGGCACAGGCCGCGAGCAGTGCGAGCGCGAGCGCGCAGTGCACGCGTTCATGGGGGGTCTGAAGGATCGCTCTCATGGATTGGAGCATCCGGCGATTCTACCCGGAGAGTCCCGGGGATTCTTTTTTCCCGGGTTTACCAGCCATTAAGGACTCAGGGCTCGCCGGCGAAAGGTCCGAAATGACTCACATTTTCAGATGCTTACCCGGGAATGCGCTCACGGTTCCGTGATTGGAACGGCAATCTCGCAGGAAACCGGGAACGCCGGCCGGCGTTGTCGGTGTTTGGGGGACCGACCGATGCCGTATGCGCTGTTCTATCAGGACGCCAAGCTGAGCAAGGCCTATCCGACCGAGGCCGACGTGTGGAAGCTCGCCAGGAAATCCGGGCTGGTGGTGGATGCCGTCAGCGAGGAGGAGACGGCCGCGCCGCGTCCGGTGCTGGACAACAACTACGAAATCCGGCCCTGCCAGCTCGAGCCGAATGAGGACCCGGTCCAGAACAAGGCCGATGCCGATCGTGAAGCGCGCCAGGAGCCGCGGTTGAATTGAAGACACCGATGGGGCCGGCGCGCGGGTACGGGCCGGAGGCGCGAGTGCGATCGGTGTTGCTCTTACGGCGTCGCCGTTGCCAGCGAGGCCTGTTCGGCGGCCAGCGAGACGCAAATCTTGCGCCGATGCAGACCCCGGATCGCGCCCGTCACCTTCAACACCTTGCCGGCCGCGCAGGACGCGTCCTGAACGAACACGACCTCGTAGGGCGCAAGCGCCAAGGGTTCGGATTTGAGGATGGTCTGGGCAAGACACGGCACGGAGACCGCAGAGAGGATCAGCCCTAACGCAAAGCTACGCATGTTTGTTTGTCCACCAGCCCGGCAACCGCACAATACCGCATCACGATGAAAGTTCCGTGCAATGCAGGAATTATTTTTTGCATTGCACGATCAGGCGTGAATATCGGCTGAATAAGCAAGCGTCGGGCCAACAAAAAAGGCCGACCCGAAGGCCGGCCTTTTCGAATTCGGTAAAGGACGTCGCAATCAGTAGCGGGAGCCCACCGGACCGCCCCAACCGAAGCGGTAGTTGACCCCGAGCTTGACGGTATGCTCGTCGTTCCGGAAGCTCGCGCCGACGATGTCGGCCGGCCCGCCGGTGAAGGTGGTCTTGCCGAAATTGTAATACTGGTACTCGGCCTTCGCCGACCAGTTCGGAGCGAACATGTATTCGAGGCCGGCGCCGACCGTATAGCCGTCCTTGTGGCCGCCATCGGTGGTGAACGCCGCTGGCACGCCGCCGACCGACGCCGTGATGTTGTTGTTGTCGCGCCAGGCATAACCGCCCTTGGCGTAGAGCAGCGCCGGACCCCAGGTGTAGCCGAGGCGGCCGGTCACCGAGCCGATCTGGTCGGTGTTGCCGGTCACGACCGTTCCGGCGGGGAACGTCAGGCCATTGTTCGACGAGCTCGGCAGCCAGGAATACTGCGCCTCGATACCCATCACCCAGTTGGGGGCGAACTGATAGTCGAAGCCACCCTGCACGCCACCCAGGAAGCGCGCATCGCTGCCCATCAGGTTGTTGCCATCGGTGAAGGCGCCGCCGACATGGCCGCCGATGTAGAAACCGGTCCAGTTGTAGACCAGCGCCGGGGCGGTATAGGGCGGCGGGGCCTTGGTATAGGTGCGGGCCGGCATGTCAGCCGCGAACGCCGGGCCCGCAAAAGCGGCCAGCGCGACTGTGCCCAGCAAAAACTTCTTCATCTCTGATCCCCGTTACGACGTTGCGCTGTTAAGACAAACAACGTGACCTCAATTGGGTTGCTTTGGGGCAATGCCGCACCTGTGAAGTTTCCGTACTGTGACGGGGTCGCAACAACGCCCGTTTGTTCCTTGGCACGGAAGGTTTTTTCACCGGTTAAGCAACCGCATTTCGGCTGCATATAAGTCGCGGGCGGCTAAGTTGCAGTTCAAGGCTCCCCGAAAAGTGATCGGAGTTCGCTAACGATCCGGTCAGACCTGCCGGTCGGGCACGCTGCGACAGGCCGCCGCGCGTCAGCGCGTCATTTTTTCCAGCTCCGGGAATGCCGCATAGGACGCGCCGGCGCAGGCCTCGGCGGCGTTGTCGAGGATGCGGTCGAGCCGGCCGTCGACGAACAGGACGCCGCGCTCGCGGGCTGGGCGGTAATTGCCATCGGTATCCCTTGCGCTGTAGCGCAGGCAGACCACGTAGCGCAGCCGGCCGCCGACCGTGCGCTGCACCGGCTCGGCGATCCCGGCTTCGCGGACCCCGACCGGATTGTTCAGGTAAGTTCGCATGAAGGCGAGGATCTGGTCGCGGTACCTGTCCGGAAACGGCTGGTTGGCGACGCCGCGATCGTCGGTGAAGGTGGTGGAGCTGCCGCCGTCATCGCTGGTGAGGCAGCCGGCGAGCGGAATCGAGAGCAGCGCGATCGCCGCCAGTTGTGCCAGAATCCGCAAACGTCGTTGTGTCATGAGTCCCCGGCCGTCTGTTTAGACCGCCGCGCGGCCGAAGGGAATTCGCAACTCGGTTATTGCTGCCGGCTCATTCTTTGGCACGCTGGAGCCGCGACGCGGCATCGTCGTCGAGCACATCGCTTCTGATGCTGTCGGCAAATTTGCGCATCAGTCGAACCAACTCCTGCACGTCGCGCATGTCCCAGCCTGTGAAGACGGCATCGGCGAGCCGTTCGCGAGCGGCGTCGACGGCATCCGTCATCGTCCTGCCTTTCGGCGTCACGATCGCCTCGCGGACCCGGCGGTCGCCGGCGCCGGCCTGGCGTGCGACGAGGCCGAGGTTTTCCAGCTTGGCAATCTGCCGGCTGACGGTGGTGTAGTCGCGTCCGACGCGGTCGGCCAACTCGACCACCCCGATTGGACCGCGCCGTTCGATCACGACCAGCAGCGGAAACAGCGCCCGCTCCAGCGAAATGCCGGCCTCGCGAACCATCTGCTCGTCGCGCTGCGGCCGGTTCATCACCCCGACGATGTCGATCAGGGCCTCATGCAGAGCCCGTACCGTTTCACGATTATGTGTATTTTGCACCCTTTTCGTTGACGACATCCAGGTCCTCCAATTATGTGCATACTACACATATGGAGAGGACCATGACACAGGAATTCGCAGCTGACGTTCTGATCATCGGCGCGGGCGCCGCCGGCCTGACGCTGGCAATCGAGCTGGCGAGGCGGGGGATTCGCTTGCGCCTGATCGAGCGGATGGATGCCCCCTTTCACGGCTCGCGCGGCAAGGGCATCCAGCCCCGGACCCTGGAAATCTTCGAAGATCTCGGCATTGTCGACCGCATTGTCGCGGCCGGCGGTCCCTACCCGCCGCAGCGCGAGCACCATGCGGACGGCGGCTTCACCGACAGCGAGATGATAGAGCGTAGCGATCCGACGCCGACCGAGCCCTACCAGGTTCCGCTGATGATCCCGCAATTCCTCACCGAGGGCGTGATGCGCGAGCGGCTGCGCGAGCTCGGCCACCAGGTTGAATTCGGCTGCGAGCTGACCGGCTTCACACCGGATGAGGGCGGCGTGACGGCGGTTCTAGCCCGCGATGGCGCCGAGGAGACGATCCGCGTGCGCTACCTGATCGGCGCCGATGGCGGTCGCAGTTTCGTGCGTCATGCGCTCGATATCGGTTTCCCCGGCAAGACGCTCGGCGTGCGGGCGGTGGTGGCCGATCTCGCCTTGAGCGGTCTCGAACGCGATGCCTGGCACCGCTTCCATGAGGGTTCGATGGAGCGCCAGATCGCGCTGTGCCCACTTGCCGGCACCGAGCTGTTCCAGTTGCAGGCGCCCGTCCCGCTCGAGGGCGATGTCGACCTTTCGGCCGAGGGACTTGCCCGAATGATCGCAGCGCGCAGCGGCCGCAACGACATCCGGATTGACGCTGTGGCGTGGGCGTCGGCCTACACCATGAACGCAAGGCTCGCCGATCGCTATCGGATCGGCCGTGCATTCCTGGTCGGCGATGCTGCGCACATTCATCCGCCGACCGGTGGCCAAGGCCTCAACACCAGCGTGCAGGATTCCTACAATCTCGGCTGGAAGCTGGCCGCCGTGATCGCCGGCGCACCGGATGCGCTACTAGACAGTTATGAAGCGGAGCGGCGTCCGATCGCGGCCGGAATGCTCGGCCTGTCGACCAAGCTGCTCGACGCCAACAAACGCGGCGACATGCGGCGCGGCCGTGAAGTGCATCAGCTCGACCTCAGCTATGGCGGATCCCCGCTCGCACTGGAGCTGCCTGAACGTCCCGGCGGCCTGCTCGCGGGAGACCGTGCCCCCGACGCGCAGCTGCGCGGCGCCGCCGGTCAGCCGAAGCAGCTGTTCCAGCTCTTCAAGGGGCCGCACTGGACGCTGATCGGTCACGAGGTGGCGCGTGATGCGGTCGCGCCCCGCCCTCACCTGCGCATCCACACCACCGGACCGCGCGGCGACATCGTGGACGATGCCGGCGCGTTGCGCAAAGCCTATCAGCTTGACGCCGGCGACTGGGTGCTGGTGCGGCCCGACGGCTATGTCGGCGCGATCGTCGGTTCGGAAGCGCTCGACACGCTGGAGGACTATCTGCGGCGTGTCGGCCTCAACTAGCGCACTCGCTGCAAGGGACTGAACGCACTCCGGCCCGCCGCCATTGGGGAAGCAATGGACAGGCGGGCCGGTTCTGCATCCTGAGGGCGCAGCGGGGCAATGTGGATCGAACGACGCCCTCCGGATCAGGTTCAGTCGCGCTCGATCAGCCGCGCTTGGCCGGCACGACGTGCTTGGTCGCGACCTTGGCCGAGACGTGCTTGGAGGCGTGCTTCGGCGCCTTCACCTTCAACATGCCCATGTGCTTGTGGTGGCGGTGATGGCGATAGTGCTTGTGGTGATGGCGGCCCATCTTGGCATTGGCGTTGCGCACCTTCGACGGCAGCTGCTCGCTCTTGATCACCGGAGCGGCCTTGGTCGCCGGGGCAGTCGTGGTCACCGGCGCGGGCGTTGTGGTCTTGCCGGCCTCGGTGGCGAACGCCGGCGCTGCGATCACGGACATGGCGAGCAGCGCGGCGGAAATGGTCTTCAGCATGGTGGTCCTCCTCGTCGGGATCGAGAGGTCTCCGGCCGGATGGTCGGCCTCACCGATCAATGCACGTGACCTTATGGGCCGGGCACTGAACCCGTTCTGAAGGGGGCTGACGGAATTCATTCATGTGAATGACATCTCTGTCATGTTGCCCAGCCCGCCACGGCTGGCACGGCATCACGCAATCGTGGGGTTGGCCGGGAATGTTCTGCACCCCCGGGTGTTCAAGTCAGCAGGCTTGGGTGTACGATTGCCGAGCACGATCAGGAACGATCAGGAGCAACCAGGAATGAGCAAGACGACAAAGTTTGTGGGCCTCGCAGTGCTCTCGATGACGCTTGTCGCCGGGCCGGTGATCTCGGCCTACGCCGCGGGCAGCGACAATCCCTCGCCGCCGGCCTCCGACAGCGGCAAGGGCAAGAAGTCGACCAAGAAGGACAAGAGCTCCGCGATCGACGATCAGAAGTTCCTGGCCGGCTATCACGCCGCCTACGCCACGATCTACGACAAGCACGACTATGCCGCCGCGATCGAGCAGCTCAAGGCGCTCGGCCAGGACGACCGTGCCGACGTCGCCAATTTGATCGGCTACTCCTATCGCAAGCTCGGCGACTACAAGGTCTCGCAGATCTGGTACGAGCGCGCGCTGAAGGCTGACCCGGCCCATGTGCGGACCTGGCAGTATTACGGCCTCTGGCAGGTCGAGCAGGGCAACCGCGACCAGGCGCAATACCATCTCAACCGCATCGCCCAGCTCGCCGGCACCAACAGCGACGAATACCGCTCGCTCGCCGCGGCGCTGGAGAAGCCTCCGGGCACCGGGCTGGTCTACTGAGCCAAACGCTCTGACGCATGAGCCGGCGCTGGTCGTCACGACTGCGCCGGCTTTTTTGCTGACGAGCGCAGCGGCTACGGGCGCTGCAACTCGGCCGTCCGTGCCGCATAGGCATCGAGCACGTCGTCGGCACTGTAGGCCGGACGCGCCGCGAATTCATCACGCAGGCCGAGCCGCGCCGACGTCCTGAGCCGTGCGGCGGTGGCCTCGGTCATGATCGGCTGCAAGCCGATCTCGCGCAGCCCCTCCGCAACGCCGTCCATTTCGACCGCGCGGCGCTCGGCGTGCAGCACATCGGTGCGCACGCACATGTCGACGAATTTGCTGTAGCGCGTCGCATCCATCGGCTCGCAGATGCCGCGCAGCGCCTCGCCGCGCACGCCCGCCAGCGAGGCGGCGGTGAGCGCCTCGACGATCAGCGCCTCCATGCCCTTGGTCACCACGCTGCGCAGCATCTTCACCGCGGCTGCGGTGCCCGCGTCGGGGCCGGCGTGCTCGATCGCAAAGCCGAGCGGCGCAAACAAACCGGCGAAGCGCTCGGCGCCATCGCCCGAGCAGTATAGCGGCACCGCCGCGCCATAGATGCTGACCGCACCCATCAGGTTGGCGTCGACGAAGGCTCCGCCGTTGGCCAGCACGGCGTCGGCCGTCAGCCGCTTGGCCTTGGGCGTCGAGGCGTTGATGTCGATCACCAGCATCCCCGGCCGGACCAACGCGGCAATCGATTGGCCGACCGGTATGGCGGTCGCGACCACGACCGCGGAGAACACTATGTCGGCGCGCGTCATCAGCTCGCGCAGGCTGTCCACCAGCTCGACGCCGTGCGCGGCGGCGATACTCCGGAACGCTTCCGAATACGGTGGACGATTGGTCGTTCCCTCGCAAAACACCAGCGGTGGTGGAACACCCTTCCCCGCCAGATGTGCCGCGAAGCACCGGGCCGCTTCTCCGAAGCCGACAAAGCCGATTGTCTTTTGGGTCATGGCAACCCCACGCGTCACGCGATCGCTCAGCCGGTGCGAAGCAAGAACCATGCCCGACACCTTCCCAGGAATCGCCGCGCCGTCATGAGGTCGCGGTGATCTCGAACACCGGCCGGCGGCGGCCGAGGATGGCGAGCAGCACCAGGGCGCAGACCGAGCAGGCGATCGCGAGCTCGAGCACGGCGTTGCCGCCAAACCGTGTCAGCAGATAGGCGAGCGTCGGCGGCGACGCCGCCGAGATCAGGTTCAACGGCAGCGCGATATGGGACGAGGCCTTGGCGAATTCGCTCTTGTCGTAGAACGCCAGCGGGATGGTCGCGCGCGCGACCGCGAGCGCGCCGCTGCCGAGACCGTAGATCAGGATGAAGGCCGCAATCGCCCAGTGGCTGCCGTGGCCGGCGATCAGGATCAGCATCGCGACCGGCAGCAGTGCGCCGGCGACCAGTCCCGTGCTGATACCGTCCCAGCGGCCGCCGCCGAGGAAATCGATCGCGCGCGCCGAGACCTGCACGATGCCGAGCATCGAGCCGAACGCGATCGCCTCCGGCGCCGACAATCCCTGCGCCTTCAGAAGTTCCACCAGCACCGCGCTGAAGCCGAAGCTGACGAACGCGTTCAGCGCAATCGCCGCGACCACAAGGAAAAACGTGCTTCTGGCCGGCGGCGGCGCGGCCGACCGGTGCGATGACGGCGCGGCTTCGGCGTCATCGACCGCACGGCGCGGCAGCCCGAACTTGTAGAGCGGCAGGCAGACCAAAATCATCGTCGCGGCATAGACCAGACAGGTGCCGTGCCAGCCGATCGCCGCGGTGAGAAACCCTGTCGTCGGCCAGAAGATGCTGCTGGACAATCCGGTGACCAGCATCAGCGCGCCGATCGCGCCCTTCGCGTTCCGCCCAGCCACCTCGTTCAGCATGATGTAGGCGGCCGTGCTCAGCGCGGCGCTGCCGGCGGCGCCGAGGATCGCCCAGGCGGTGAAGTACAACGCCACCTCGCGGGCACAGGCCAGCACGACGAAGCCGAGCGCGGCGACGGCGCTGCCGATCATCATGACGCGCCGCGCGCCGACCCGCCGGAACGGCCCGGCGAGCAGCGGCCCGCACAGGCCCATGGTCACATAGAAAACCGAGGTGCCGGCAAACACCATGGGGAGCGGGATCCGCAGATCGGCCGCGATCTGGTGGCCGGCGATGGCCGGCAGGCCGAGGGTGCCCCACCCGAACACCTGGGCAACGGCGAGGACGAGGAGAACGCCGGCGAGCTGCCTGTCCATGCCCAGGACCCGTGCCCGGTCCGCCATCGTCATTCCCACCACCGCATTTCGACCCAAAAGGCCGGGTTAGCCGAACTGGCGTGACGGTATCATGACTGCGGCGGTCCGGCCGGGCACAGGCCGGCCAGCATCCCCAGGGATTACGGATAGTGAGGGATTACGGATAATGCTCGAGACGCCGGTCGGGCTTCTGCCGATGGCTCGCACCCACCGTGTTTCCGGGCGTTGCCGGGTCCGGCCTGCCCGCACGCGCCGCCGTCCCGTCCGGCTGACCGCTGTCGCCGGTCGTCTTGCCGGCGTTCGGCGCCTGGCCGGTGGTGGTGACATTGGCGGCGGTCTGCCCGGCCCCGGCCGAACCGGTCGATGGACCGGAGCTCTGCGCCAACACGGTCCCCGACAGCACCAGAGCCGCCATCAGTATTGCCGCGTTGACTGTCATGGAGGGCCCTTCTGCGCGCGAATGATGCACAGCAACGCGCCAGTGCCGATCGCGTTCCAACGCCGCCGCGGCGCCAACGGGCAGAGTTAACATCGACCGCCCGGCGACCGCTTCGGCCGGCGCGCCACGTTGTCGTGGCGCGGAGGAAGGACCATAGTCAGGGTGGCCCTATCCGGTCGGCGGCGCGGCATATCATCCAGAACCGGCACAACTAGAGCCAGCGATGACAGGCAGCATGCGGTTCGTCTCCACCCTGACCTGTCCAGCGTGCGGCTTCGCGACAGCCGAGACCGTGCCCGACGATGCCTGCCAATTCTTCTACGACTGCAAGGGCTGCGGCACTCGCCTCAAGCCCAGGCCCGGCGATTGCTGCGTGTTCTGCTCCTATGGCTCGGTGCCCTGCCCTCCGGTCCAGGCGGACGGAAAATGCGGAGGCGGCCAATGAGGGCCTGACCAACGACAGCGAGCGACCGGCATCGCGCACCGAATGGCACGATGCCGGTCGTCATCTCAGTTCGCCTTCTGGATCGCGGTGACGGTGTAGCCGCCGTCACCCTCCTGAGCGTCGAATTTGACCTTGTCGCCGACCTTGAGCTGCTTGAGCAGCGCCGGATCCCTGACCCGGTAGACCATGGTCATCGGTTCCTCCATGCCGAGGCTCTTGGCGGGGCCGTGCTTCAGCGTGATCTTCCCGGCTCCCTCGTCGATCTTCTTGACCTCACCATTGATATCCGCGCCCTGCGCGGCGGCCACACCCAACGTCAACGCCATCATGGTGGCGGCTGCGATTCCGGTGATCCTGTTCATCGTTGTCGTCCCTTCTCGTTGATCTCTTCACTTCACGATGACGCGGCCGGTCATCCCGTAGTCGCGGTGATCGGGGATCAGGCAGGAATATTCGAACGTCCCGGCCTTGCTGAACTTCCAGACGATCTCCGCACTCTGCTTCGGCGCCACGCGCACGCCGTTCGGATCGGCATGCTCCATATGCGGATGCTTCTTCATCACTTCGGCATGCTTCAAATTCTCCTCGGTGGTGGCGAGCAGGAATTCATGATCCTCGGTGCCAGCATTCCTGATCACGAAACGGATCTGTTCGCCGCGCTTGACCTCGATGCGGAACGGCGTGAACTCCATCTCCTTCATCTCGACCTCGACCGTGCGCGACGGCTTGCCTGGATCACCCGGCTCGCCGGCCGAATAGGATTGGTGACCGTGTTTTTCATGACCGCGTGACGGCGCGGCGGTGACCGACAGCGCAATGAGCGCGATGCCGAGCGTGGTGCGGTATTTCACTGGCTTCTCCATTCTGGCTTTGATGCTTGGTTGTCGAGGCATGCCGTGCTGCTGGGTTACATCTTCATTCCCTTCATCGACGGCTTGCCTTTCCGCTCCGGCGCGGCCGACGGCTGCCGCGCCGGTTCGGCGGCGGGCGCGTCGACTTCATAGGCGACGGAACCGGCCGGATATTTGTAGGGGCCGGGATCGGCATAATCGTCGCGGCCGAGCCCCTCGCGGATCTTCATCACCGTGAACATGCCGCCCATCTCGATCGGCCCGAACGGCCCCGTCCCGGTCATCATCGGCAGCGTGTTGTCGGGCGCCGGCATCTCCATGTTGCCCATCGCCATCCCGGTCGATCCCATCACCATCGCGTCGGGAGCCAGCTTGCCGACCGCCTTCGCCAGATCCTTGCGCGACACGCCGATGAAATTCCGGACGTCGTGGCCCATCGCATTCATGGTGTGGTGCGACTTGTGGCAGTGGAACGCCCAGTCGCCCGGATTGTCGGCAAGCATGTCGAACGCTCTGACGGCCCCGACCGGCACGTCGGTCGTGGTCTCCGGATATTGCGCCGACGCCGGCACCCAGCCGCCGTCGGTGCAGGTGACCGCGAAATTGTGCCCGTGCACGTGGATCGGATGGTTGGTCATGGTCAGATTGCCGATCCGCACGCGGATCCAGTCGCCGAGCCGGATCGGCATCGGATCGATGCCGGGATAGACCCGGCTGTTCCAGGTCCACATGTTGAAGTCGGTCATCTCGTTGACCTTCGGCAGATAGGTGCCGGGATCGATCAGGTAGCTGCTCATGATGAAGACGAAGTCGCGGTCGACGGGACGGAACGCCGGATCGCGCGGATGCACGATGAACATGCCCATCATGCCCATCGCCATCTGCACCATCTCGTCGGAATGCGGGTGGTACATGAAAGTCCCGCTGTGCTTCAGCTCGAACTCGTAGACGAAGGTCTTGCCCGGCTTGATGTGCGGTTGGTTGAGCCCGCCGACACCATCCATCCCCGCGGGCACGATCATGCCGTGCCAGTGCACCGTGGTGTGCTCCGGCAGTTTGTTGGTGACGAAGATGCGGACCTTGTCGCCCTCGACCGCCTCGATGGTCGGCCCCGGCGCCTGGCCGTTATAGCCCCATAGATTGGCCTTCATGCCGTCGGCGAATTCGCGCACCACCGGCTCGGCGACCAGATGAAACTCCTTCCAGTCGCCGTTCATCCGCCATGGCAGCGACCAGCCGTTGAGCGTGACAACCGGCCGGTAGTCGGGCCCGCTGGTCGGATGCAGCGGCGGCTGCATCACGACCTTGTCCATGGTCGGCGCCTCGGGAATGGCGGCGGCCTGCACGCGGCCGCTGACCGCGCTCGCCGTTACCAGCGCGGCGCTGCCCAGAAATCCACGTCGTGAAAACATGCGTTGTCTCCGTTCAGTGATCGCCTGCCGCGGGTTGCGCGGTCGCGGCGATGGCGGATGGTGTCGATGGCGCGGCTGCCGCGCCGCCGCCATTGATCGCGGTCTGGAGCTCGGATTGCGCGAGCCAGAAGTCGCGCTTGGCGTCGACCGCCGCACGCAGCGAGGCGAGCCGCTGCCGCGCCTCGGTCAGCAGCGCGAACACGTCGACCTGCATGCTGGAGAAGCGCAGCTGCATCTCCTCGGTGATGATCTGCCGCAGCGGCAGCACCTCGCGCTGGTAATGGCTCGCGATGTCGTAAGCCGAGCGATAGACGCGATAGGCGTCGCGCGCCTCGGAGCGGACGTTGATCGCCTTCTCGGCCAGGCGGTTCATCGCCTGCCGATAAGTTTCCGCCGCCTGCCGGACCCGCACCTCCCCGCCGTCGAAGATCGGAATCTGGAACTGGACGTCGAAGCCGCGCTCCTTGAAGGGCGGCGCTTCGGGATCATGCGTGCGCTTGTCGATGCCGGCGACGTCGAGCAGCGTGACGAAGCGCGTCGCCTCGTTGAGATCGAGTGCCCTGGCGAGCGCGACAATCTCCATCCGTGCGATTTGCAGATCGACGCGGTGTCCGACCGCGGCGACCTCGATCGAGGGCTGCTGGAGTGGTCGCCGCGGCAAGGCCGGCAGCCGGTTGGGGACCCGGAAGCCGAGATCGCCATCCCAAAGTCCGAGCAGGCGTGCGAGCCGCTCGCGCGAACTCGCCGCATTCTGTCTCGCGCTGGCCAGATCGGCAGTGATCTCGGCGTAGAACACCTGCTCGCGGGCCTGGTCGAGCTTGTTCATCGCACCGGTCTCGCCGAGCTTCCTGGCGAGTTGCGCGGTCGACTCGGCGGTTGCCTTCGCGTCCGTCAGCAGTCCGACCGTCTCGTTCGCGGCAACGACAGCGACATGGCTGCGCCGCACCTCGGCGGCAAGCCGCAAGGTGGCGAGCGCTGCCCTGAGCTGGGCCTGCCGGAATCGCTCGCGCGCGATCTCTGAGCGCGCCGGCAAGGTCGCCAGCGCCAGAATGTCGCCGACCACCTGCCGCTCGACCTCGCTGGCGCCGTTTCCGGTGATCCGCGAGACCGAGAAGGTCGGGTTCGGCGGCAGGCTGTCGGCAACGAGATCGGTCTCCGCCAGCGCCAGCTCGTTGTAGACGGCCTGCAAGCCCTTGTTGTTCAAGAGCGCCACCTGCAAGGCGTCATCCGACGTCAGGTTGCGCGCGAGCAGGCGCTTGACCGCGGCGTCGACCGTCGCAGCCTCGTCCGGGTTTCGAACGAAGGCGACGTCCTTGCCGATCGCCTTCTCGGTGACCGCGGAGACGACGCCCATGCCACTGTCGGGCGAAAACGAAGCGCAACCCGCAAGCGCGGATGTCAGCAGCAGAAATGGCGCGATGGCCAGGTATCGCATGGCGCCCTCCTACCGATCCGGTTTGTGATCAGATTTGGTTTGCGGCGTCACGCCGTCATTGCGCTCACGCCAGGGCAGCGGCGTCGACGGACGCAGGCTGTCGTAGGGTGCGATCGTCGAGCGATAACTGACAGCCGACCGTCCCGCCGATGGATTTGCAGGATCGCCGGCGACCGCGATCGGCCTGGCATCGCTCATGCAGCCGGCGAGCAGCGCGGATGCGACGATGGCCGCGGCCAGCCGCGACAAGGATGTAAGCAGCGCGCGCCGGCCAAGCCTGCTGCCAAGCGTGTTGGCCACGGCGGCGAGCCTCGCCCCGAGAAACGAAAACATGGGTCTGTCCCGATCATCAGATGAATCCCAGGCCGGCGCGCGCGAACGCGCGACGCGGCCACGATCTCAGTGATGATCAGGCGATGGGGGGACGGTAGAGCCGTACCGGCGCCTCGCTGCGCAGGCTCTGACGAGTCTCGGCAAGACGGGTCGCGATCGGATGCAACGGACCCGCGACCAATGGGAGATCAGCCGGCAGCGCCGACACGCACATCATCGCGCAGCACGGCCCCGCCGCGTTCTTGCTGTCGTGGCTGTGTTTTGCGTGTGGTGGTGCGGCGTCGGCCGCGTGCTGGCCATGCATGCCCCCACGATCGTGCGCGGCATGATCGTGACCAATACCGTCGGCATGTGTCATCGATGCCCCGTGCACTTGCGCGGCGCCGACAGGCTGGACTTCATCAGTCAGGCAAGGAAACGGCGCTCCGAATGCAAGCGCAACGGACGGTGCGAGAACACAAAACAGATAGGCCAGGATGATGGAACACCCCGCCCGCACCCGCCCTGACCTGTTCAACCGCACCAACACCCGCCCGATCGCTCCCAGTTCGTCTTGGCTTCAAGCCAACCGCAAATCCGTCCACCGCAAACCCGCCGTCGCGGTATATACCCCCGTGGGGTACTATTCAATCCGCTTCAATCGCTCGAGCGTGAAATGAGATGCACAACTCGGACGATTCATGTCGCGAGAATGCGTTCATATGACCCACCACTGCCCACACATTCAATGTCGTCCAAGCTTTCGCCATGACGACGAGAATGTTTGCGGCACGCACCACAACTCACCTCATCTCCGCTCCTCACTTCATCAGCGCCTCGACCTCCTTGCGGAACGCCTGGCGCGAGCCGTCGCGGGAGTAGAACATGTGGCCGCCGGGATAGACCACGAGCCTGGTGCGGCTCGGACCGGCAAACGCCGGCAGCTGGTCGAGGATGATCTTGGAGGCGAAGTATGGCGTGGCGAGATCGAACAGGCCGTGGCCGATCAGGAGTTTTAGCTTCGGATCGAGCGCGAGCATCTGGCGCAGCTGCGTCACCGACTCGGTCGGATTGATGCCGTGACCGAACTCCCACGCCTTGTTCACGCTTTCGCTGAGCAATTGATAGGAGCCGTCGGGCCGCCAGTTCAGCTTGCGGGTGGTGAGATCGACCGCGGCGCTGGTCAGCGGCGCCATCAGGGGATCGCCCGAGGGATCGTTGAAGTGGAAGTAGCTGGAGTCCGGATAGGGATCGAAACCCTCGACTGAAGCGTCGTAGCGGCCGGTCACCTTGCCGTTCTTGCGATCGAACTCGCGGCGGAATTCGCCGATGTCGAAACGGCCGGCGAGCCTGCGGCTGATCGCCTGATCGATGCCGGTCAGGCTGGCGACCTTGTCGGCCAGCCGCGTCGTGGCTTCGCTGTCGGCCTGCCCCTTGACCAGATCGAGCAGGAAATCGCCGGACGCGTAGCGCTCGACGTCGGCGAGATCCTCGCGCTTGACCGGTCCCTTGGCCTGCCGCGCCACCGCCGTCATGGTCGGCAGGCTCGCGACATATTGCAGGAGGCTCGAGCCGGTATATTCGCGGAAATCCAGCACCGGCGAAATCAGGATCAGGCCGCGCGGGCCGACGCCCTGCTGCATTTGCAGATTGCGCACCACCTTGGGTCCGCGGATGCCGCCATAGCTCTCGCCGACGACGTATTTCGGCGAGGTCAGCCGGTCGAATTTCTCCAGCCAGCGGCGGATCACCAGCGCAACCGAATTGGCGTCGCCGTCGACCGTGAAGAAGCGCTTGCGCGCATCGTCGGAGCTGGTGACGAAACGGCTGTAGCCGGTGCCGACCGGATCGATGAAGACGAGATCGGTGAAATCGAGCCAGGTGTCGGCATTCGGCAGCAACTCCGGCGAGGCCGAGGACACCGCGCCGTCGCCATCGAACGGCAGCCGCCACGGCCCGACATTGCCGAATTGCAGCCAGGCCGACGCGGAGCCCGGCCCGCCGTTGAACAGGAACGTCACCGGCCGGTTGGCCTTCTCGGCGCCGTCGAGTTGATAGGAGGTGTAGGCGATGTCGGCGAGCGGCTCGCCCTTGTCGTCGAACACGCGGATCGAGCCTGCGGTCGCGCCGAACGCCAATGTGCGCCCCGGCAGCGCCACCGATTGTTTCGTGGTGGAGTCGGGTGGCAGGCGATGTTGCTCGGGCGCCGATGCGTTGCCGGCGGCGTTGGCAGCGTAGCCGCCCCCCTCGCCACGCCCTGCCCGGCCCTTCTGGCCGCTCGGGTTCTGACTGCCTGGCGCCTGTGCGCTCGGCGACGGCTGCGGCTGCGGGGTCTCGTCGTCGGCCCGCGCCGCGGTCGCAAGGCAGGCCAGCAGCAACGCAGCCGCACACCGTGTCGCAAAACCGCTAGCCATGTCGTTCACTCCCTGGGCCGACGTTTACGCATACCATCATCAAACTGCGATAGCTTGGCGACACCGGCAAGGCGTCCGGTCCGTTCCCGGACCATCTCGACAAGGCCGCCCGGGATGTATAGACGAGCGCGGCGTAGTCCGTGCCAAACGAGTTCGTGAGCGATGGCCAGCTCCAAGCGGTATGACAAGATCGCCTTCGTCGCCAGCGCCAGCGCAGAAGCGCAGTTGGCGCTCGAACAGCTGTCCGCGATGTACGGCAACCATCAGGGCGGCGATGCCGACGTCGTGGTCGCGCTCGGCGGCGACGGACTGATGCTGCAGACGCTGCACGCCAACATGCGCACCGGGAAGCCGATCTATGGCATGCATCGCGGCACCGTCGGATTCCTGATGAACGAGTATTCGACGCATGACCTGCGCACCCGGCTCGCCGCCGCGCGGGAGTCGCTGATCAATCCGCTCTTGATGCGCGCGACCGACATCCACGGCACCGTGCATCTGCATCACGCCATCAACGAGGTCGCGCTGTTCCGGCAGACCTACCAGGTCGCCAAGCTGCGCATCCTGATCGACGAGCATGAGCGGATGGCGGAGCTGATGGCCGACGGCATCCTGGTGGCGACGCCGGCCGGATCGACCGCCTACAACCTCTCCGCCCAGGGCCCGATCCTGCCGATCAACGCGGCACTCTTGGCGCTGACCCCGATCAGCGCGTTCCGGCCGAGGCGCTGGCGCGGCGCGCTGCTGCCGAACTCCGCCTTCGTCGTGATCGAGGTGATCGAGGACGACAAGCGCCCGGTCGCCGCGGTCGCCGATCATGACGAGGTCCGCGACGTCCGCCGCGTCGAAGTGCTGTCCGACAAGACGATCGCGATGCGGATGCTGTTCGATCCCGGCCACTCGCTGGAGGAGCGCATCCTGCGCGAGCAATTCGGCTACTGACGCGATGACGCCCTCGGCTTCCTGCCCGGCAACCAATCGTTAACCCCGGGGAGGATATGGTTAACGTCGGGTAATACCGCGTTGGCCCGGTATGCCCCTTCGGGACCGGACCATGTATCGCATCGATTTCAACAAGCTGCGATTTCTGATTTGCGACGACAATCCGCATATGCGCCGCATCCTGCGGACGCTGTTGCATTCGTTCGGCGCACGCGAAGTCTATGAAGCCGAGGACGGCGCCACCGCGCTCGAGATGTACACGCATTATGTGCCCGACATCGTCATCACCGACTGGTCGATGCCGATCTTCGACGGGCTCGAGCTCGCGCAGATGATCCGGCAGCCGGAATCCAAAGGCAATCCCTATGCCCCGATCATCATGCTGACCGGGCATTCCGAGAAGCGCCGCGTCACCGTGGCGCGCGATGCCGGCGTCACCGAATTCCTGGCCAAGCCGATCTCGGCCAAGGGCCTCTACCAGCGCATCATGAACGTGGTCGCCAACCCGCGCCCGTTCATCAAGACCAAGACCTATTTCGGCCCCGACCGCCGACGCAACACCACCAACACCTATATCGGCCCCGAGCGCCGCGGCAGCGGCGAGGTCGAGGTGTTGCAACAGCCGTCGCTGCTCGAGAAGGCGCGCTCGACCATCTAGGACATCGCCATGGCGAAAGACAAACCCGGGACCATCGAGGTCCAGAGCTTCGGCACCCACCATGTGATCACGCAGCCGAACCCGCTGCGCAACATGCTGCTGCGCGTCCCCGAGAGCGATCTCGACGATCCCGTCGGCCGTGCCGAAAAGGCGCTCGCCGGGCTGTCGGGCGAGTTCAAGGAGTGGATGACGATCGAGGCCGACCGCCTCTCCGCCGCGCACGCCACGGTTCTGCGCGAGGGCTTCAACGACAAGACCCGCGAAGAACTGTTTCGCGCCGCGCACGACATCAAGGGCGATGCGGCGACCTTCGGCTATCCGTCGGCGGCCGCGGCCGCCGAGAGCCTGTGCCGGATCATCGAGCACGCGCCGGATCTCGCCGCGGTGCCGGCCCAGCTGATCGCCCACCACATCAACGCCGTGCAGGCGATCGTGCGCAACCGCACCAAGCTCGACACCGCCGTCGTCGCCGGCGTGCTGAGCAAGCAGCTCCGCGGCATCGCCGACGAATTCCTCACCCACGCCAACCGCGACCGCCCCGAGCATCTCGAAGCGATCCTGGCGCCGAGCATCGTGCCGGGCGAATAAGCCTCACGACTTCATCATCAATTGCCGGAAACGCGGCCCGTCTGAAGCGAGACGAGATGAGGTTGAATCGTCATCTCGCTCTAAAGCCCGATGAGATTAGACCGATCGTATGAAGCGGTTAGCCGAACATGCGCCTGGCCTGAACATCTTCTCTGCCAAGTTTGTGCTTCGTGAGGCTGATGGCTGAGAAATCACCGAAGAAGGCCGACGATTCCTCGCCGCGCTCGAAACGGCGACCGCCGCTCAAAGGACGCCGCCGCGATTAATCGATGAACAGCGGCCTAGCGAACGCGCCGCGCGAGTTGTAGCCACAGCCGCACGATTGACCGATCCTCCTCGGAGGCGCCGTCGTGACAAAACGGGGCAGCTTCGCGGTAAAGATCGATCTAGCCGCCGCAGGACATGATGAATCCCATTGGTTGCCGTTGTGATTGCGATCAGGGATGAGGCGATGGCCTTACCGCGCCGTAGCGCCGAATGCCTGGTCGAGGCGGCCTACGCGCACACGCGCAGGAACCTGATGCGACTGCGGGTGGCGGCCACGCGGCAGTTGGAGCCCTGGTCAACCGATACGCGAACAGAGGGGATGGAAACTTCTGTCGCGTCGGGTAGACTTCCGGGATGAAGGTGTTGATCGTCGACGATCATTCGATTGTGAGAGATGGGTTGGCCGCACTGTTTGAGCAGGTTCGCCCTGACCTCGAGGTGCATCAGGCTGGAGATACCAACGAAGGTCTTCAGTTGCTGGATCACGTTGGCGATTTCGATCTGTTGATCCTCGATCTGCTTATGCCAGGTGCAGACGGTTTCGAGGCGATCTCTGCATTCGGTCTCAAACGGCCTGATCTTCCCGTGATCGTCTTATCATCTTCGGAAGATCCTGACGATGTTCGTAAGGCTCTGGCAAGCGGGGCGCTGGGGTATGTTCCCAAGTCCGCAAGCCAGTATGTGCTGCTTTCAGCCATCAACCTCGTCATGAACGGGGATTTGTACGTACCGCCGCTTGTTCTTGCCAAGAGATCGGAAGGTGACACTGAACCGCGCTGCGCGCCGAATGCCCTCGATAAGATACTTACGCCGCGACAACTCCAGGTGCTCATCTTGCTCTGTGAGGGCAATCCCAACAAGATTATCGCAGCAAAGCTTGAACTCTCGGAAAAGACTGTCAAAACCCACATCACGTTGATCTTCAAGGCGCTGAACGTCGCGAATCGAATACAGGCGGTGAAGGTAGCGCAGAGGGCCGGCCTTATTTGATCACATCAAGGACCCCATTCAATCGGTGTTCGTCATTGTAAGCCATCAAAGCGTGCTTCGGTGCGTGGTTCTCGGACGCCATCGTCGCCGCTACGCAATCGATGTTCGCTGCCGTGGCAGGACATACTGTCGGAAGAGCTCTCTGCCGGTTCTGGATTAGAATTCTCATTCTTGTAAACCAGATTTCCGACGCGCGTTGCAGCCGGCAGCAGGGGGATGCTCGATGGTCCTAGGACGGCCTAGGACCTGGAAGTCGTGGACTTTTGCTGACAATCATGCGTGAGTTAATTCGATATTAATTGCGATTTAATGCAACCAGCATCTTCAGGGAGAGTGACCTGTGAAACGCGAGCTAGCGGCAATATTCGGCCTAACCATTGCGATTGCGCTTCCGATCTCCGCGCAGGCGAACGAATTGGACTTGTCGAGCCTGAGCAACGCGAATCTCAACACGTATTGGAATGGTAGCGTCTATCCGTCGAACGGCGGCCCAATCACGATTGGCGGGGTTGGTTTCAATCTCACATCTCTCAACCCCGGCACCGGGATCATCCAGGCGGACGACGGAAACGCCGACAGCTATAATATTTCCGTCGGCCAAGCTGGCGTGACAACGGTCTACACCGTCATCAACTCTGCATTCGGTGTGTATGGCGCGACAATCGGCGGCCTGACTTTCACCGGCTCCGGAGGCGCGACCTTCACCTATTTGCTGACCGAGGGCAGCAACGTTCGCGACCACGCCACGACATCCTTCAATACCACGGCGACGAACGTCTTCGCGACGTATGACTTCGGTAGCGGCGACAGGCTCGATGTTCAGCAGATCGTTTTACCGACCGCCTTCGCTTCACAGACACTTGCGTCGATCACCTTCTTCGGAAACACCAATTATGACACGGCGGGGGGCGATCCTTTCCTTGCCGCGATCACAACCTCGACCAACGCTGTTTCGGCGGTTCCCGAAACCTCGACTTGGGCCATGATGCTGCTCGGCTTCTGCGGCGTAGGGTTCATGGCCTATCGGAGGAAGACGGCAGTTCGCTTTATCTGAATCGAAGCCCCGTCATGATGGCGACCCATACGTCGCCATCATGATAAGACCGCAGCACGCCGTCAGCATCGCCTCCGACATACGCCGGCATACACTCCGATATGCAGCGGCAGCGGTTGAGCCGAGCGATGGTGCGTTCGACGATTGGGCAAGACCGCAAAGCCCTTTGCCATATCGGAACGATTGACGATCTCCACGTCGATTTGCCGAAGGATTTGCGAACGGCGGACTGAAGATCGGCCGCTGATTGCCACAATCAGCATAAAGCTTCGGCAGAAATGGATGCAGGCCAAACAGTGTGGCCATCACCAGCACCCCGCCATCACGATCCCGGATGTCCGCCGAATGCACAAGGGCCTGGAGTAAGGAGGAGTATCGACCAGGATGTGGCGCTTCTTGCCTTGATCTTCTTTCTCGCATCGTGGCCATGCAAGTCGCGTACTTATTGCCGCCTCGCTTGGCTGGCGTGATCAGCGGCGCCGCCAGCGTCGGCGGCTTCTTAACATTTTGGATTGGTGGAGAATAAGAAATGGCTTCTTATAAAGTTAGTGCGGCCGCGGTAGTCGGATTCTGCCTCATCGGATCTTTCGATGCCGTAGGCGCTAGTCGCCCAAGCGCTCTCAAGGCCTCATTCACTGGCGTCTTGATGGATGGCCCACTTGCCGGACAGGTTGCGATTAGAGGCGCCATTCCGTCGGGCGAAACTCGCCATATTAAGACGCAGTACGGGATTGTCGTATGCGTAGGTGGTAACAACCAAGTCGATCTGGAAAAGCATAGGCCGCCTAGCGGATCGCAAAACCGGTCCTGTCAATGGCAGTGAGGCTGAGAGCTTCGCGGAGGGGCTCGGACCTATTCGGCCGAGTCGCGATCCGCCCCGGATGCCTATGTCTGGCCCACGACGCGAGGCATGCGAGTCAGGTGAACTCTAGGAGTTAATCGGCAGGCCCGGCTTTCGAAAGATGGAAGCCCATTCCAAGATATCGACCCCACAGCGTCGAATCTAAACGCCAGGTCGCGCAGGAGTTTCTTGCCAGGGAGACACTTCATGGCTTGGAGAAACGCCACGATATTTCACGTAATCTGATCCGGGTCTGTGTCAAGAGATATCAGGCAGGCGCTTTCGATGAATAGTCTGCTGCGGCCGAGCTAGGTTGAACTGGAACGGCATCGAAGGTTCACCTCTCCTTTGGGAGAGGTCGATTTGCGCAGCAAATCGGGGGAGGGGTTACGGTTTATCGAGAGAGCAAGAGCCCTCACCCGGATTGCTTCGCAATCCGAACTCTCCCCAGCGGGGAGAGGTGAACCGAGACCGCGCAAAACCGATTCAACAAAAACTCATCTCGCTTTAGCTTCCTGTTTGCGCATGATCTTCTCGGAAAACCGCTTCGCACTTTTCCGGATCATGCTTCAGGCCGCGACGAGGTCGTCCTCGTAGGGCGACGCCGCGAGCGCGTCTTCGGCGGCAAGCTCCTCGCAGAACATCCGCGCATCCTCGCGCGCCGATTCGGTCGCGAAGCGACGCAGCAGGATCAAGAGCGGCTCGGCCGCCGTATCATCGGTCTCGCAATGCGTCAGCACGCGCTCGACCATGCGGCGATGCAGCCGCGCCGCGCCGTCGCCGCTGTCGACATAGCCGACTTCGTGGCTGGCCTCGAGCGCGACGCGGAATGCCGCATAGGTCGTTTCCGGCAGGCCGGCGCGCCGCAGCAGCGCCGACAGGCCGTTACCGCCGCGATCGTTCAGCAGCGCGGAGACGCGGCCATAGGGCAAGCCGGACAATTCGGCGAGCGCCGCCCCGAACAAATCGAGATTGCCCGACAGCAGCGCGCGCAGAATCAGCCCGGCGGTGAGCTGGCCGGTGGCGCGCAGATGCGCGATCAGGTTCTGCATGTCGTCGCCGAAGGCGCGCGCGGCGATGTTCACCGTGGAGCGCTCTTTCGCCTCGCCGGCGATCCGCTCGGCGCGGTCGGCGCCGAGCCAGTTTCGCGCCACGACGAATTGCGCCAGCGTGTCGGAGAGCTTTGCGACCAGCGCCAGCCGCGTCGCCGACGGCAAATCCTCCAGCGCCAGCATCGATTCCCGGATTGCTGCGAGATGGCCGTGACGCTCGACGATGCGGTCCCAGGAGAACGGCGCGAGCCCGGCATAGGGATTCTCGATCAGCTCGAGCGCGGCCGCCGCCGAGCCGACCTCGGCGATCGCGGCGGCAACGGAAGCCGGCAGGTTGACGCGGCGCGCGATCGCGCACTGCATCTCGTCGCAGCCGGTCGCGACGATGTCGACGAGGTCGGCATCGATCAGCAATGGTGAATGTTCCAGCAGCGGCAGCGCGATCGCCGGCTGGTCGGCCGACAGCGCCTGCACAATCGTCGCCGGCGCCTCCGCGCTGTATGCAAACACCTCGGCCATCGCCTGCCGCACCAGCGGCGATGGGTCGTCGAGCAGCATCAGCAGCGCGCCTTCGGCCGCGATCCGGTCGTCCTCGGTGAGGTCTGAAATCAGCCACGCCCGGGCCAGCGCCCGCGTCGCCTCTGCCCGCTCGCCTGCCGGAGCGGTCCTAATCCAACTAATGAACTGCCGAACGATCATGGTCCTGCCGGCTTACGCAACGTAACGGCATCGACATACGACGCCACTACAAGGAAAAATAAACCATGACGCTTAACAAAGGGTTCACCATAAACGTTTGGGATTATTGACGTTTCGTTAAGACGGCCAGGGCGCGCAATGGTCCCCGCAGCGCGCCGCGGCGCTAGCTGCTGCTGCTGTAGGTGCCGTTGGGGTCGCTGAACAGATCGAGCCGGCCGGGCGCGCGGACCTTCGGCGTCGCCGAGGTCGTCAGCGCGGAGGAGCTGCCCCACAGTTCCTGCACCGTCGGCGAGATCGGTTGCGGACGGTCACCACCCTGATAGAGCGAACGGAAGGCCGGCACCGGCTGGGCCGAGGCGACGGCGGAGGTCGCGCCTGCCGACGTGGCCGCGCGGGCGTCCGGGAAAGTCGAGAGATAGGACGCGGTGTCCATGGTCAGCGCCTGGGTCGGCGCGGCACTCGCCATCGCGTAGGGACTCATGGTGTCGCCGCCCGCCGCGGCAAAGGCCGTGCGGGTGTCCTTGGAATTCGCCGCCGCGGCGTAGCGCGTGGTCAGCACCGAATAGACCTGGCTGACGCTGCGCGCATTGCCCGACTTGTCGTAGAAGATCGACTGGTTGGCGGCCGCCGCCTTCGGAAACATCGCGGCCGCGTTGGCGCTCGGACTGTCCTCGGCACTCGAGATCAGCTTGCCGGCACCGCCGACACCCATGAAATGGGCCATGTAGAGCTCGGCATCGGTCGGGCGACGGCCGAGCGTTCCGGTGAGCTTGAAGCTGTTGGATTGCGTCAGCACCGCCGCCATCGACGACGCGGCATCGGGATCGTCGCGCAGCTTCATGATCGCGTTGCGCGCGGTGGGATCGCTGACCGAATAGCTGCCGTCGGAATTCTTGGTGATGGCGTTGGCGTACTGGCCGTAGCCGAGCTGGCTGCCGGCCTCCTTGACGGTGCCGAGCCAGGTCTGGTCGATGAATTGATAGAGCCCATGCGCCGACGATGTCGTGGCGCCGGCCCGCGGATTGAAATTGGATTCCATCTTCGCGGTCGTGAGCAGATATTCGAAGCTCGTGCCGGTGGTCGCAGCCGCCTGCTTGATCGAGCTCGCGACCTGCAGGCGCGAGGGATCGACACCTGCCGCAGCCGTGGCATTGAAGAGGTCGACCGCCATCGATCCGGTGCCTTGCCGGGCGCCGGCAATCGGCACCCATGTCCTGTCAACCTGCCGTAATTATGGTTAACGACGCGTTAATGCGCCCACATTGGCGCGGAAGCCGCCTTGGACTGCCGTTATTTGCGATAGACCTGCGCCGGATCGAACAGTCGCTCGGCATCGACGAAGGACAGGCTGACGTCGCCGCCCTCGCCCTTCACCGCCCGGTAGAAGCAGGAGCGCCGTCCGGTGTGGCAGGCGGCGCCGATCTGCTCGACCTTGATCCACACCGCGTCCTGGTCGCAATCCATCCGGATCTCGACCACGCGCTGGGTCTGGCCCGAGCTCTCGCCCTTGCGCCACAGCGCATTGCGCGAACGGCTGAAGTACCAGGCTTCGCCGGTCGCGATCGTCTTGCGCAGGGCCTCGTCGTTCATGTGGGCGACCATCAGCACGTCGCCGGTCGCGACATCGGTCGCGACGCAGGTCACGAGACCTGCCGCGTCGAATTTGGGCTCGAAGCCGAGCCCCTCTTCGCGGTCGTGATCATGGGTCGATACGGACACGGCAAACCTCGCTCGAGAAAATGCGAGGTTACCGGTTCGGTCCTCGCACCAGGGACAGGAAACGCTGCTGCTCCGCCGGATTGTCGCGGAACATGCCGGTGAACCGGCTGGTGAAGGTCGATGCACCGTGCTTGGCGACGCCACGCACCGACATGCAGGTATGCTCCGCCTCGATCAGCACCGCAACGCCGCGCGGCTTCAGAATCTCGTCGATCGCGGCCGCGACCTGCGCGGTGAGATGCTCCTGGGTCTGCAGGCGGCGGGCGAAGATGTCGGTCAGCCGCGCCAGCTTGGACAGGCCCACGACGCGCTCGACCGGCGTATAGGCGATATGCGCCTTGCCGTAGAACGGCATCATGTGATGCTCGCACTGCGAGGTGAATTCGATGTCGCGGACCAGCACGAAATCGTCGTAGCCGGCGGTCTCGCCGAAGGTCCGGTTCAGCACTTCGGCCGGCGCCTGGTGATAGCCCTGATAGAGCTCGTCATAGGCCTCGACGACGCGGCGCGGCGTGTCGAGCAGGCCCTCGCGATTGGTGTTCTCGCCGATATAGGCGAGCAGCGTCTTCACAGCCTGCTCGGCCTCGGCCCGCGACGGGCGCGGCTGGTCCGCACGGACGGCAGCGCCCATGAACTCGGAAGGATCGAGCTCGGCGGACTTGGCGTCAGTTGGCTTGTTGGGGCGAATCGATTTGATCAAGGCGTCCATGTCTTCTCCGTTCGACCGGCCCTGGCACTGCCCTCGGGCCGGATGTGTCACCGGGCAGACGGGGCGGATCGTCGAACCGCCGGGCGCCTGAGTCCCATCTTTGTAGCACCGCCCCGGCGAAAGTGGACCGCGGCGGCAGCATGGCCGGACTATGTTTCCGGCTCTGCCGTTCATATATAGGACGGTGAAACCCAGCCGCCAAGAGCGCCCGGCGCGGCCGGAACCAGGCACCTGTCCCCATGCTGAACGACATTTACAACAAGCGGATCATCGAGTTGGCCGGCAATATTCCGCGTCTCGGACGATTGTCAGACCCCGACGCCAGCGCCACCGCCCATTCCAAATTGTGCGGCTCGACCGTCAAGGTCGACCTGAAGATGGATGGCCCCGTGGTGACGGACTTCGCCCACGACGTGAAGGCCTGCGCGCTCGGCCAGGCCTCGTCCTCGATCATGGCGAGCCATGTGGTGGGCTCGACCGCCGACGAGCTGCGCGAATTGCGCGAGACCGTCCGCAAGATGCTGAAGGAAAATGGCCAGCCCCCGCAGGGCGGCAAATGGGCCGACATCGCGTTGCTCGAGCCGGTGCGCGACTACAAGGCCCGCCACGCCTCGACGCTGCTAACCTTCGACGCCGTGGTCGATGCGATCGGGCAGATCGAGGCCAAGGCAAAGCAGCCGGCCTAAGCAGCAGCTATTGCGAAGGCTGGACCGGTGCCGGCGCGGCGGTGCCGCCGGTCGGCACCACGGCCTCGGCGGTCTTGGTCGCCTTCGCGACCTGCGGCTGCACTTCACCTTCAACGGCGCTGCTCAGGAAGCGATCGCTGTTCTTCGGCTTTGCCTCGGCGACCGGGATCGCATCGTCCTGACGCGGCAGCACGTCGACGACCGCATCCGTGGTGACGAGATTGGTCAGCCGCAATTCGGCCGCTGACAATTCGTGCAGGTCTTCCCATGGCGGCACGCTGAGCGCGAGCGACAGCAGCTCACCGGCGCCGCCCATATCGAAGGTGTATTTGGCAAGACGGCCGATATCGCGCTCGACGATCATCAGGTCTTGCGCAGTGTAGCTTGCAGCCTTGGCATCGTCGGCACGGTCGCCCATCCAGATCTGATGCACGCGGACGTGCGCGGCCGGCGGCACGTAGCGGGTCTTGCCCGACAGCAGCAGGAACACGCACATCGACTCGCAGTAAGCATCCGGCAAGACGCTGGCGCGCTCGCCCTGCGCCGCCTGGCTGACGACGCTGGTGCCAACCGTCGTCAGCGCGCCGAGACCGCGGAAGCGGCGGCCGAGCGTGATCGCGTCGTTGACCGAGCCGCCGCTGGAGTCGAGCACGATGGTGGCGCCGCTGAGCTGGCGGCCGCGTGCGAATTCGTCGAAATCCTTGGGACTATCGGCCGTGATGATACCGACCGCCGACACCCAGCCTCGGCAATTCGGCTGGCAGGCAATCCAGCTGAACTTCATCGGCAACTTGCGTTCCTCGAGCGTCGAACTCGCCTGCGCGGAACTCCCCGTCGTGGTAACGGTGCTGGATACTGCAAAGCAAAGGGCAGTTGCGCCGACCAGCGCCCAACTGCGCAACGAGAGCGACTTGACGAGCCTCAATTTGGTTCCTTCCCCCAAGCCCCTGACGGTGCAGGCGGTGGCTACGGTCCCATCGGCAATACGCCACGATTCTGTCATCGGCGCGTTATGGGAACGGTAGCCTTGCTGACCTGGAGCGTCCATAGGACCCTTGCTGCAGCGCCACCTGCGCTGTGGGATAATTGCGAACTGTGGCGTAAATATCTGCAGCTGCACGGTTCCGCAGCTTGGAACCCCCGCAAGACTACGTACATGATTGCGCGATGCACCCGACAGATCATTCGACGTCACACGCCACACGATGCACGGAATGTGCCACCGGCATGCGCCGCTTGCCGCGCAATTTCGGACGCGCCCTGATCTGGATCTACCGGCACACGCTGTCGCCGTTGGTCGGCTACAACTGCCGCCACCTGCCGACCTGCTCGGTCTACGGCGATGAGGCGATCGAGCGATTCGGCTTGTGGGGCGGCGGCTGGATGACGCTGGCGCGGCTGCTGCGCTGCCAGCCCTGGGGCACATCGGGAATCGACAACGTGCCCGCCGTAAGGCCGCCGGGCGCGCATTGGTATCTGCCTTGGCGCTACGGCCGCTGGCGTGGCGTCAACGAGAATTGATGATTGCTGCAGCGCTTCCAAACCCGGCGCGCATTGCCGCCCGGCGGAACTGTGCCGATACTTGGCGCATTGTTTCGGTGCCCCCGCTACCCTTGGGGAGGAAACAACGATGCGCTGGAAAATCAGCCACAACGGTCACGATCCCCGGCAGATCGATTTGCTGGCGGTGCTCGCCCTGCTCGTCGTGATCGTCGCCGCCTACGGCTACTTCACCCACAATTCCAGTAAGCCGAGCACGACGGCGTTCATCGTGCCCAGCCAGAGCGTGAGGTGGTGACGCGGAGCATCATGCAGCGCAGACGTCTGCGTTTGCCGCGAGAAAACCGCGCCGCATTGTCAGCACCTAGCGCGAGCCCCAGAAATCGTCGGACGGCAGCGGACGAGGCTTGCGCGGCTTCGGGCTCGATGAAAGTGCGGGCGCCTGCTCGCCTGGCGGCAGCGCTTCCGCGGTCGCTCCGTCGCCGGGCAATCTCACCGACAGCAGCAGGTTCGATTCGTTCGGCCGCCAGCGATAGCCGATACCGAAATCGAGCGGCCGCGCGCGGCTGAACAGCTCGGCATAGGACTGCTGATAGAGGCCCGGAAACTTGTCGATCGGACCGAGGTAGCGACCGAACGGCGCGAACCGCCACATCCGCGGGCTGTACTGCGCCAGCGGAATTCCGGAATCGTCCTGGATGATGGTCGCGCTGTTGGCGAGGATGAACTTGCGCACCGTCGAGAAGTCGCCGAGGTGCATCAGATACGAGGCGCTCTTGATCAGGCTGTCACCGGGCGCAAGCGTGGCACAAAACTTCAGGAAACCGCTCGCCTTCAGGCCGGAATTGGAGAGATCGGTCGAGAAGTAGTACAGCGTCTTCTCGACGCCATCGGCGCCGGCAAACGCGATGCGCGTCCCACGCGCTTTGCTGCGCGCCAACTCGTTCACGCCGACGGTAAGCGCCCCGTTGGCAACGAGCACCACCGGTTTGACATCGCGGATCGTCATCCCGGAGCGCGCGAGGAACACATAGAGGATCGGCAGTGTGCCGCTGACCTCGGCGACATCGAGGTCGGTCTTCATCTGCCTGGTAACGAAGAAGGAGAAATTCAGCAGCGACCAGAGCGAGCGCTCGACACTGTTGAGCGCGACGGCGACGGTGTCGGACGGCAGCGTGGTCAGGTCGGACACCGCACCGGTCGGCTCGAGGCCACTCAGGACATAGGTTGTCGCGCCGGAATAGAATGCATTGGCATAGAGGAAGTCCGGTCCTGCGAACATATAGAACATGGTCCGCCTGGCCGTGGGGAGATTGACGCCGGACCAGTTCCGGATCCGGGACAATTGTTGTTGCTCGAGTTGCGCGAACGCCGTGTCGAAGAATTGCGCGTGGCGCTGCCAGGCGGGATCCGTCGTCAACCGTAGCAACGGCGAATTGGCTGACGGCTGCAGGCCGGCAAGGAAGCGCGCCGTATCATTCGCCGTCACTTCGGCAGCGCGCACCGCCGGCGCAAACAGCACCACGGCCAGCGCCACGATGGCAACGGACAACGATGATCTCATTTCAACTCCAGACGTATGGCCCGACCGATTGCACAGGATGATGCAGGCCCGCATGCCGACCGAGGGCAACGCATGATTGATGTTGGATTATACCGCAGGTTGCCGTAAAATTTGCAGCGATCCCGTTACGAAACCGTCTGTTTCTGCCCGCGGCTGGATCCCGTCTACACGCTAGGCTTCATAGGACATCGTTTTCGAGCGCAACGTCATGTTCACAAGAAGTTTGGTCGCGATCGTCCTGGCGATATCGAGCACGTCCCTCGCCCCGCGGTCGCTATACGCCCAAGACGGTCAGGTCTCGACGCATGCCCCGCAAGCGTGCTGGGTTGCCGCGGACCTGGCCGCGCGCGACGGCGAGGACACCATCGTCAAGGAGAGGATCGAGCCGCCGCTCCCGCAGCCCGCTTCGGTCGACGCCGCACCGGCCGAACCTCGCGCGTTGGGCAGCGTACGGAGCGTCCGCCTGCCGCCCGGAAAGAAGCTGATCGCGCTGACCTTCGACTTGTGCGAGGGCGTCAATGAAGTCGCCGGCTATCAAGGCAAGATCGTGGACATCCTGCGCGACGACGGGGTCAAGGCGACCTTCTTCATGAGCGGAAAATGGATGATGACGCACAAGGCGCGTGCCCAGCAGCTGATCTCGGACGCCCGCTTCGAGGTCGGCAATCATACCTGGGAGCACCGCAATCTGCGCCTGCTGTCCAGCCCGGACGCCGCGGACGAGATCAGGAAGGCCGATCAGGCCTATGACGAGCTCCGCCACGACCTCGAGGCGCGCAAATGCGCCGTGCCCGGACGCCAGGGGATGGCCGACGAAATTGCCCCGAAATCGATGGGCCTGTTCCGGTTTCCTTACGGCGCGTGCGATTCCAAATCGCTTGCCACCGTTGGCCGGCAGGGCCTCGTGCCGATCCAGTGGGACGTGTCGTCGGACGATCCCGACTGGAAGGAGCGCCCGGACGCCATGACGAAGAAGGTGCTGGACAATGTGCACCCGGGATCGATCGTGCTGTTTCATGCCAACGGCCGCGGCTGGTACACCGACGATGCGCTGCCGGACATCATTTCCAGCCTGAGGAAGCAGGGCTACGACTTCGTCACCGTGACGGAGCTGCTCAAGGCGGGCGAGCCGGTGATCAGTTCGTCCTGCTACGACCAGACCGTCGGAGACACCGACCAGTATGACGAGTTGGCGCGCCAGATCGAGGCGCATTGAGGTCACGGCCGTCCCCGCCCCACGGCAGCGCAACGCGCTATTGCGCCGAAATATCGTGCAGGACCGATTTCGTATACGAGATGACGTCGTTGCCGTTCTCGAAGTATGGCGCGACATCGACGTCGCCAGCGCCGGAGCCGGTCGCCATCAGGGTGCCGCGTGCGGTCTTGATCACCGCCAGGTCGAGCAAGCTGCTGCGATAGTCCAGTTTGGTCACCAGTTGGCCCGAAGCCACGTCAGTGACGATCAATGAATTGTCGTCCGATACGCTGACGATCGATTTGCCCGATGGTGAGAACTTTGCCGACGTCACATAGGGCGATCCGTGATGATTGATATCCCTCGGTTTGCCGCCCGCCAGGTTCCAGATATCCACGTCGTAGAATTGAGACGATGCGACCAGCGCCGTCTCATCCGGTGAGAAGTCGAGAGAGTTCACGTCTCCTCTGTGGCCGCTGTAGAAGCGCGGCTGCTCTCGATTGCGAAGGTCGAACACCTCGATCGGACAAATTCCCGCACTGACGGCGACCAGATGCTCGCTGCCGGACATTGCGATGTGCACTTCGGAACCAGCCGAGGCGCAGTCCTTGTCGGTCGGTTTCGACGGCAGCTTCGCAGCGAGCGACAGCCCCCCGGTCTTCGACGTTGGACAGCTCCACTGTATGTCTCCCCGCAATGGGCACAGCATGACGCTTGCCGCCTCGCCGTTTCGTAGCTCGACTGCCAGCAGGGCGCCGGACGCACTGATCGCGACGCCGCGGCCGGTCGGGACGGGATCGCCGGGCAAGGCGATCGTCCGGATCGCCCATGCGGCATCGTCTCGCCTGGTCCAAACCGTGAGCAGCGGCTCGACGCTACTTGCGATGATCACGTTCGGTGACTGGAACAGCACCTGGTTGAAGTTCGGCTGAGCCGGGTGGCTCGCTCCGTCCGACCGGCCGGATGGAAGCGCCTTCGGCAACTTGCCCACGGATTTCACATAGACTGCGGCCCGGTCGGTAAAGGCGACCTCTTCCCGGGAGGGATTGAGCGCGACCGAATTGATACGTCGAGCCCGCTTGTCGTCGCCCGGCGGCAAACGGTAGCTCAGTTCCGGGATGTTCGCCCTGCCGAGCAGCGGCGTCCACACCCGCGCGGTGCGATCAAGTGACGACGTGACCAACATCGTCGATGCAGAATTGAATCGGACGGTCCGCAACGCATTCAGGTCATCCGCCGAAACTCCCGGCTGTAGGCGTCGCGAGCCGCTGCGTGATGCGAACGTGTCCGCAGCGATCTTGTTCAGCAGACGCCAGGTGCCGGTCTGATAGACCCGCACCGATCCATCAAAATCTGCGGTCGCGAGCAGGCTGCCGTCCGGACTGACGTCGAGGTCCCAAATGGCATTGTCATGCTCAAGTGCAAACGGCAATGGTTTCGCGGTTCGCGACGACGTGTCGACATCCCATATGGTGACCTTGGCGTCGTTGCCGGCAGACAACAGGATCGGCTTGTCCGATAGAAACTTGACCGACTTCACCCTGCCCCTCGCCGACTCCTCCGGACAGAACGGGTGATCCAGGTCATCGAGCCGCAGGAAGCAGATGCGTCCGTCTCCCAGCCCCACCGCGATCGTTTGTTTGGCACGATCGATGTCGACGGCCCAGATATCCGCCGGCGGGAGCGTCTTCGTCAGGTCGATATCCTGCTTCAAGGTCCAGCGTAGCGGATCGCCCCCCTTCGCTCCGCCGGGTTGCGCCGGCACGGACCGGGATCGCTCCCAGATCGCGATGTTTCCCGCTCGCGACGACGTCACGAGCAGCATGCCGTCGGCTGAAAACACGATCTTGAAAACGCTGTCGATACCATGCGGGTTCGCGCGCTTGATTTGCAGGGCATCGAAGCGATTATCCGCGCTCGTCAGATCGAGCAGCACGACCGCCCCCTGATTGAATCCGACCGCTGCGACGTCGCCTTGCGGCGAGACGGCGAGCGATCGGCCCTGCGCCCGGTTGCCGTCAGGGTCGCGCTGGCCGAAATCGACCTCACGCAAGACGGTCCGTTCCGTGGTGACCGCCCATTGATGCAGAATGCCGGTCTTGTCGATCGCAAGCACCGATTTTCCATCGGCGGCAAAATCGGCGGCATGCACCTCGTCTGCGGCACTGAACCGATACAGTTCGTAGACCTGCTGCAACTTGCTCCATACGACGCCGAAACTGGCTTCGCCGAGGGAGACCGCCTCGAGTGCGGTATTGACTTGAGAAATGCGCGTGTATTCGGGCGGGAGGCTCCAGGCCGCCAGGTTGGCCGCAGCCCTCAGCTTCTCCCGCTCGGCAACTTCCCTCTCGCGGGCCTTGGCGTTCATGATCTGCAACGACACAAGCGAAACGCCTGCCAGGATCCCAAGCACGAGGACGATCGAAGTCAGCACGAACAGCCATTGTTGCCGCTTCGAGGCGTCCAGCAACGCCACGATCGACTTGAAGATCGCCTCTGGCGCCATCCGCCGGGCGCTGCTGTCGGGCGACGCCGGCCAATCGACATTGCCGAGATAGCGGGCCGCCCAGTCCGAATTCGGACGGGCCTTGTCGAACCATGACTGGTACTGGCCACGCGCGACCCATTTCAGGGCGATCCGTGCGAGCAACCTCTCGAAGGTCGATTGATTGTCCGGGGCGCCGCTCCAGTCGCGCGCCAGGCGCGCCAGCGACATGATGTTGTCGCCCGATCTCTTCTCGTCGAGCAGCCATTCCGCCTGCAATGGCTGCCAGAGGCGCAGGATGCACTCATGGGTGACGTCGACGGTGTCTTCCCTGGCGAGATGAGGATCGTAGCGAAGATAGGCCTCCTCGCGGGTCACGAACGCGCGAACGACGGCGCGGGTATCCTCTTCCGAGGCGCCGATGATCTTCGCGAGCGTTCCGAGCTTTTGCGGCTGGCGGATGTCACGGTTTCGGCTGTCGACCGCGGTCAGCGCACAAAATGCCTGCCGCGCCGCCGGCTTCAGTCGATCCTGCAAGGTATCGTAACGCCGCGTCAACCGATCCGACAGGGTACGGCGCAGCGCAAGCCGCCCTTCCGCCGACATCAGGTCGAGCTTCTCGGGAAGGCCGAAGACCTGGACGAAGTCGGCGAGCCCGATGATCACGTCCTTGTGGCCTTCGGCCGACGTCTTCGCCGCGTAGAGCACCCGCAACGCGTGCTGCATCAGCGGAAGCTTGTCGAGTTCGTCCTCGAGGCAGTTCAGCAGCCATGTCGAAAGGTCCGGCAGGATCTGGCCGCCCCACAGCGTGATCGGCCCCTCGATCGCCTGCTGGATCTGGTAGCGATCGAGCACCGGCGTGAGAAACTGGCTGTCGTTGATCAGCCGCACCAGTCCGGGATAGCGCGAGCACTTCTCCAACTCGTCGGTGCGGATGGTGATGACGATATAGATCTTGCCGCTTGCCGCCGCCGTCTTCAGCAATATGTCGACAAGGTTGACGGCCGCCTCGGAGTCCGACTGGGCATAGCGGAACAACTCCTCGAACTGATCGACCAGGATCATGATCGGGCGCGTGCCGATCCCGGCGACCAGATCGAGCACCGTGTTCAGGTCGCTGGTGCGCCGCTGGGCGATGACGTGGCCCTCGAGAAAGTCCCTGATCTGCGCCGACCGTTCGCCCGTCCCGCCCCCGGTATCCTCCTCGACCTCGCCGACAACCGCATCGGCAATGCCGCGAAACAGATTGTCGACCGGATTGTTACCCGGGTGCAGGTCGCAGAAGATCCAGTCGGATCCCCGGCCAGACAGGAAGCCGGCCTCCAGATGGTTCATCAGCCCGGTCCGCGCCAGGGACGACTTGCCGCAACCGGAGGATCCGGTGATGCAAAGGAAATGGCTGCTCGAAAGCTTGACGATCATCTCGCTGATATGATCGTCACGACCGAAGAAGATGTCGCTCTCGTCCTTCCGGAACGCCCGCAATCCCGGGTAAGGCTCAAGACTGCTGGTGTCGCCGGGTTCCACCTTATCGCGCCTCGCGCTGGGCAATGACGACGCCGAGCTTCGCCAGGAAGCTCGAAATCTCGGCATTGTCGACCTGGTCGGTAACGGTGATCACATGGACGTTCGGGCCGCGCGGGAACGGCAGCGCCGTGGGCGGCGCCCCATTCCCCACCGCGAGCTCGAGCTGGCTGACGTTGAGCTCTCCCGTCGGCCGCCGGATCAACCTGAAATGCGCCTGGGTCCGCTTCTGTCCCTCGGTGCTTTTGCCGTAGGCGAGGATCAGGGCGTTGTTGTCGGCGACTGCGTTCGCCAGCGTCTGTCCGGTCAGGTCGTAGTCGAGATGATCGACGTTGACGTGGTCCGCCAGCGCGTCGGCGATCTTCTGCGCGAGTTCGCTGTCGGGGCGCGCCGCGTCGATGACGACAAAAGGCGCCGCAGGATTGCGGCCACGAAATTTTCCGGCACGACGCTCGTCGGACCGCCGCTGCGCGGCAAGGTCGTCGAGCTTCTTCAACAGATATTCCTCGAACTCGACGAAATTTCCGATCTGGCAATCGCTGATGCTCTTGAGAAAGGCGCCGTAGTCGGATTCGAGATCCTCGACATCAAAGCTGGCCGACCGCCAGAGGAATATCGGCTTGCCAGCCTGCCGAGCCATGTCACATTGGGCGCGGACCAGGCGCAAATCGGATCCAGGCACGAGCTTCCCCGGACTAGCCCCGAGCAGCTGAACGTATGCGTCGCATTTGGCCAGCGCGCGCTTGAACGCGGCGGCGAACGTATCGCCTTCGCGAACATCGAGCTCCGGATCGAATGCACGGACCACGAGCTTGTTCGCTTCCATCGTGGTGGCGAGCCGCTGCGTTTCCGGTTTGACGTCGGTTGCCGGATACGCAACGAAGACGGCCGTGCCGGTCTGATCCGACTGGTCGTTGGTCCGGGCATCCTGATCGTTGGGGGCTTCCGGCGGCAGCATCAGGGCGCGCGCCTTGAGGCCTGCCACGACCTGTTCGAGCGCCGCGCCATACTCATCCCTGGTCGCGGTATCGTTCGGCAATGGATAACCGTATCTCACCGACCTCTTGTTGCGGTCCGGACCCCAGAACTTGACGAAGATGATGTCCTTGACCGCGTTTCGATACTTCCTGATGCGGTCCTCGTCCTCGTTGAGCGACACCGGCTCGATTTCCACCAGAAACAGCGGCTTTCCGAGCTCGATCAACCGTGCGAATTCCGCTTCGCATTCCTCGGAGCGGCTGAACTCCTCCGAGATGAACAGGATCGCGACGTCACAGGCGACCATCGCCTTGTCAATCTCCACCCGGAAGTTGTCCGACACCCTGGTGATGTCGATGTCGCGCAACACCTCGAACCGCGGACGCCCGGAGTTGCAGCGCAACTCGTATTTGAGGTCCTCCATGATGAGACCGAGGCGGCTGTTGTCGGACTTGGGACGCGGCTCGGTATCGGCGTGAGAGTAACTGACGAAGATCTTCAGCTTGCGCATCCCAGCCTCCCCTGACCGGCGGAATGCAGCATCTCTCCGTTCCTGGAAATGACCGACCACTTCATCGATTTGATCTTCATTGCTCTCGCGAACCTGACCGGGCTGGTGCAATCGACTTGTCGAGGGAGCGCAAGCGCCGGCGGGCCCGCTCCAGAAAAGCCTCAGAGCGGCCGGGCCACCCTGAAGCCGTAGAAAATGGTGCGCGAGCCGTCGCCATGGCGGTAGGCCGACCTGGCCTGGTTCATGGCGGACGCCCACGATCCGCCGCGCAGCACGCGTGTCGAGCATTGGTCGCTGTCGCCGTTGCTCTTGCCGTCGCCATCATTATCGCCGGCAGATTTCACGGCAGTGCCGTCGGCAGGCGCATTCCTGTAACTGCCGACGTAACAATCCTCGACCCATTGCCAGACGTTCCCCAGCATGTCGTAGAGTCCGAACGGGTTCGGCGGGTATGAGCCGGACGGCGCCGTATAGAGGTGACCGTCCAGACATGGAATGAACGCGTCCTTGTGGTCCTTGTCGGTCCCGAAGGTTTGCGCTGCCGCGCGGTCGAGCACATTGGCGTGGCGGCACACCTCGGCATCGTCGCCCACCCAATAGCGCGGGGTCGTCGTGCCGGCCCGGGCGGCATATTCCCATTCGGCCTCGGTCGGCAGCCGATAGGGTTTCCCCGTCTTCTTGCCCAGCCACGCCGCGTATTTCTTCGCATCGTCAAATGACACGCACACCACCGGATCGCGATCGGTCTGTGCAAATCCGGGATTGCGCCAGTTGAGCCCATGCGGGATCACGATGTTCGATACGTCCTCGCTGCGGAATGTGAAGCAATCCTCAGGACGGTATCCGGTCTCCTTGATGAAAGCCGCGAACTCGCCACGCGTCACCGCGTATTGGCCGATCGCGAACGGCTTCTTGAACTCGACCTTGTGCTGCGGTCCTTCGTCGTCGCCATCGGACAGCTCGTTGTCCTCGCCTCCGCTCTTGGCGGGATCGGCTCCGGCAGCTTCGCCCTTCGGCGCCCTGGCGTCAGACTGCTCCGACTTGGTGCCCATGAGAAAGCTGCCACGGGGCAAGCCGACCATGGTGGGGCAGACCGAACAGTCCTTGAAGGTCTCGGCCGCCTTCGCGGTGTCCGCCGAGCCGTCCAAAGCAATGAAAAAGACAATCAATATGGCGCAAAAAACAACATGCACGATCGTATCCCCTGACCGAGCAGAAATTTCGGCGGCAGTTTTGCATAGGGGCCTGATATCGTCAATCAAAGGTAGAAATGATCTGCAATGGTTATCGGCGAGCCCGACCAGCGACCGCTGCGCCGCCAAGTCAACGGGCTCGGGCGCCAGCCTCCAGTCCGATTCCGCAGGCATCGCGGTGATGAACACCGAGGGATTTTGCGATGCCCGGCATTGCTTGCGCCCGGCGTGCCCCATAGGGTGCGAGCATTGGGACGAACATTTTTCCGGAGGTGGGCATTGCGCGAAGGCTTGTACAAGCTCGAATTTCACACCGTCCATGGCACCGGCGCCGGTGTGCTCTACGCCACAAACGGCAAGCTCCGCGGCGGTAATTCGGCGTTTGCCTTCGTCGGCAACTACGCCGACCGCGGTGACGGCATTCACGTCAAGGTCTCGACCCAGCGGCACAATCCCGATCCGGCCTTCCGGCCGCTGTTCGGGACCGACGCGATCACGTTGATGCTGAAGGGCACTGCGGACGGCGACCTGGTCGACTTCGAGGGCGAGGCGCTGCAGCGGCCCGGCGTGAGCTTCAAGGCGGTCCTGACGCGGATCGCCGACTAGCCGCCTGGCGTCGAAGCGAAAGGCCTATTCGGCCGCGGCGGCTCGCGCAGCCGGTCGCGGCCGGGTGACGACCACGACCGCAAGCGCCGCGGCGACGAAGGCCGCGGCCACATAGCCCGCGCCATGCAGCCATTCGCGCGCGAACAGCAGGCCGCCGATCGCGGAGCCGATGGCCTGGCCGATATACAGCACCGAGGTGTTGAGCGAGACCGACGCCGCGGCGAGCGCCGGCGCCGCACCGACCAGGCGCACCTGCTGCATCGAATTGGTCGATGCGAAGCCCAGGCCCCACACCGCGACCGAGGCGGCCATCAATGCATAGGCGCCGGCGCTCAACGCCCAGCCCGCGACGCCGGCGAGCAGCAGTCCGGTGAACAGCACCGAGGTCTTCCAGGCGCCCCAGGAATCCACGATGCGCGTTGCGATCGCGATGCCGACGAACCCGAAAATGCCGTAGAGCGCGAACACGATGCCGATGGCATCCGCGTTGGCGCCGGTCAGCTTGGTCAGCAGCGGCCCCATGAAGGTGAACACCACGAACTGGCCGGACATTTGCAGTGTCGTGATCGCCAGCAGCAGGATGACGGTCGGATTGCGGCCGAGATCGGCCCAGGTCCTCAGATCGACCGGCGCGCCGTGCAATCCGCCGGGCAACCGCCACCACAGCAGCAGGCAGCTCGCGAGCCCGCTCAGTGCGATCGCGCCGTAGGTCACCCGAAATCCATAGCGGCTTGCGATCAAGGTGATCAATGGCAGCCCGATCGCAGCCGCCAGCGACCAGCCGAGGAAGACGTAGGCGATCGTGCTGCCGCGCTTCTCCACCGGCACGATCAGCGCGGCGGTGCCGGCCGCTTGCGGCGTGTAGAGCACGCCGATCGCGAGCATCACCATGCGGATGATCAGCAGACTGTCGTAGTCAGGCGCGAAGGCCGATGCCGCATTGGTCAATGTCAGCACCAGCAACGTCGCCGTCAGCAACGCGCGGCGTTCGATCCGGCTGGTCAGCCACGCCGTAACCGGCGACCCCACGCACAACACGATCGCACCGAAGGTGATCAGGAGACCCGCGGCGTGGATCGTGACGCCGAGCCGGTCGGACAATTCCGCGAGCATGCCGGCCGGCGCCAGCACCGAGCAGCCGGTGACGATGTTGCCGAACATCAATGCAGTGGGAGCGAAGCGTTTCACGCGCCGTTGATAGCAGACCCGAAGATCAATGCAACTGCATCTAAATGCATGGCACTTGAGCGAAGCGGCACTTGATTGTCAGGGCGCTCATGCTCATGGCGACGGCGATGCCGCCGGCGTCGCATTGACGCTTGGCGATACCGCTGCCGGAGGCGAACCCGCAGGTTTCGGAGCAGCGGCCGCCGCCGGGCACGACGCCAACAGTTGCGTCCACCCCTGCTCCAGCCCGGTCGTATCGATGTCGAATGTGGTGAGGCCAGGCTTGGCGTCAGGCTTGGCGTCGGCCGATGGCGTGCTCTCTGCGACCTGCAGATGCGGCACCGCCAGCATCGCCTTGACGGTGTCCGAACTCACCGGATCGCTCCAGACCTCGTATTTGCCGAACCGCGCCGGCGACCTGCCGAACGCGATGGTCTTGCTGGCGCCGGCCATCATCACCACCGTGCTCTTGCCCGCGGCGCCCTCGTCGAACTCGCGGACGAACATCAGCCGCCCGCGATCCCTGGTCTCGCAGAACAGGCGCCACTCCATCATCCGGTACGCACTGCCGTCGCCCTTCTTCTCCAACGCGATCTTGCGAACATAGGGCCGCGTTTCCTTCTCCACCGCCCACAAGGTTTCCGGCAACGCCCTGGTGTCGATTCCGAATCGATAGAGTTCCGGCCGCGTCAGCACGTGCAGGTCCTCGAACCTCACCGATCGGATCAGGCCGCTGAGCTCATGACTGATTCCCATCGCCGCCAGGAATGCGTTGCGGTCGCGATCGGCGCTGACCATCTCGCGCCGCCTGAAATCCGCGACGGCCTGCGGCGGCGGATGTCCGTGAACCACGAACATCAGCTTGGAGTTATGGACTGCGACCACCGCATCAGGCGCCACTTCGCGGCTGGTCGCGCCCAGGAACAGATAGGCGCAGGCCGAGACGCACATCGCGCTTCGCGTGGCGAGTTCGGCCTCGACCTCGCCCTTCGCGGCTTTGATCTTTTGGCAGGCCGCATCGACCTGCGTACCGGTGGAACAGGCCGGCACGCTGGTGCGGCCGACCCGGATCGCCGCCTTGCGGGCACGCAGCAGCCGCGCGATGGCATAGGACTGCTCGACATTGCCGCCCGGCGAATGAACATAGATTGGAAGCTGGGTATCCTTGACGCCGGCAAGGAAGCGGCGAATCCGCGCCGCGGCATCGCGGTCGATCTCGCCCTCGATCGCGATCCAGCGATCGCAACCGGCGCCACAGGCATTCGCCGCACCCGCCGCACCCTTGGCGAGATAGATGGTCAGCCGTTTCGCGAATCCGGCCTTCTCGACCGGTGTTTCCTCCGCCCGCAGCACGCCTGGGACCAGAAGCAACGCCACAAAGAACAGGAGACGGGAAAACATGAACCTTGCAGATAGTGCGATGGCGGAAAACGGCCTTTCAACGTTAGACGATGATCGGCATCGTCGCAACGATTGGAGCCGCCAGAGCCGGGCGAACTTCCTCGGCGAGCTGCGGCCGGAGGCCCCATTTTCTTGATATTGCCGGATTGCAGGCGTCAAATCCCCTGCTATACCGCTGCTTTCCGCTTACCTGCGCTCGTTCGCAGGAGTGAGCTCCAGGAGCCATCGATGATAGAAACGCCTAAATCCGAATCCGGATTCCAGTACAGTCTCTCCAACCTCAAGCCCGCCGAACCCGTGAACAAGATCGCGCTGACGTTTCCCGACGGGGCGAAGCGTGAATTCGCCAAAGGCACCACCGGCCTCGACATCGCCAAGGGGATTTCGCCCTCGCTCGCCAAGCGCACCGTCGCGATGGCGCTGGACGGCACGGTTGCCGATCTCAACGATCCCATCGAAAGCGACGCCAGGATCGAGCTGATCGGCCGCGAAGACCCGCGCGCGCTGGAACTGATCCGGCACGATGCCGCGCATGTGCTCGCCGAAGCCGTGCAGTCGCTGTGGCCCGGCACCCAGGTCACGATCGGCCCGGTGATCGAGAACGGCTTCTACTACGACTTCTTCCGCAACGAGCCGTTCACCCCGGAAGATTTCGCCGCGATCGAGAAGCGGATGCGCGAGATCATCGCGCGCGACAAGCCGTTCACGAAAGAGGTTTGGGATCGCGAAAAGACCAAACAGGTATTCCGCGACAAGGGCGAGGCCTTCAAGGTCGAGCTGGTCGATGCGATCCCCGGCAACGAGCCGATCAAGATCTATTACCAGGGCGACTGGTTCGATCTCTGCCGCGGCCCGCACATGACCTCGACCGGCAAGGTCGGCAACGCCTTCAAGCTGATGAAGGTGGCGGGCGCCTATTGGCGTGGCGATTCCAACAATCCGATGCTGACCCGCATCTACGGCACCGCATTCGCCAAGCAGGAAGACCTCGACGCCTATCTCAAGCAGATCGAGGAAGCCGAGAAGCGCGACCACCGCAAGCTGGGCCGCGAGCTCGACCTGTTCCACTTCCAGGAGGAAGGCCCCGGCGTGGTGTTCTGGCACCCCAAGGGCTGGACCATCTTCCAGCAGCTGATCGCCTACATGCGGCGCCGGCTGCTCGGCGACTACAACGAGGTCAACGCACCGCAGATCCTCGACAAGGTGCTGTGGGAGACCTCGGGCCACTGGGACTGGTACCGCGAGAACATGTTCGCGGCGCAGTCGGCCGGCGACGAGGCCGAGGACAAGCGCTGGTTCGCGCTGAAGCCGATGAACTGCCCGGGCCATGTGCAGATCTTCAAGCATGGCCTGAAGAGCTACCGCGACCTGCCCTTGCGGCTCGCCGAATTCGGCGTCGTGCACCGCTACGAGCCGTCGGGCGCGATGCACGGGCTGATGCGGGTGCGCGGCTTCACCCAGGACGACGCCCATGTGTTCTGCACCGAGGAGCAGCTCGCGGAGGAATGCCTCAAGATCAACGACCTGATCCTGTCGACCTACGCCGATTTCGGCTTTGAAGGCGAGCTCACGGTCAAGCTCTCGACGCGTCCGGAGAAGCGGGTCGGCACCGACGAGATGTGGGATCACGCCGAGCGCGTGATGGCGACCGTGCTGTCGGAGATCAAGGCCACCGGCAGCAACCGGATCCGGACCGAGATCAACCCGGGCGAAGGCGCGTTCTACGGACCGAAGTTCGAGTACGTGCTGCGCGATGCCATCGGCCGCGACTGGCAGTGCGGCACGACCCAGGTCGACTTCAACCTGCCGGAGCGGTTCGGCGCGTTCTACATCGATCACGACGGCTCCAAGAAGGCGCCCGTCATGGTGCATCGCGCGATCTGCGGCTCGATGGAGCGCTTCATCGGCATCCTGATCGAGCACTATGCCGGCAACTTCCCGCTCTGGCTGGCGCCGACCCAGCTCGTGGTCACGACCATCACCTCCGAAGGCGACGAGTACGCCAAGGTGGTGGCGGCCGCAGCGCGGCGCGCTGGCCTTCGGGTCGAGATCGACCTGCGCAACGAGAAGATCAACTACAAGGTCCGCGAGCATTCGCTGGCCAAGATCCCGGCGCTGCTCGTGGTCGGCAAGAAGGAAGCCGAGAGCCATTCGGTCTCGGTGCGCCGGCTCGGCAGCGAGCGCCAGACCGTGATGCCGACCGACGAGGCGATCGCCGCGCTGGTCGACGAGGCGACCCCGCCGGACGTGAAGCGGGCGCGATCGGTCGCCTGAACCTCACAATCGGTCTAAACTGGCTTTCACTGGCCCGGTCGTGTCCCCATCTTGGGGGCACGACTCCCCCTGAAGGACATTTCCGTGCCCGAAGCCATTGAACTTCTGAAGACACGCCGCTCGATGAAACCGCGCGAGATGACCGGCCCCGGCCCGTCCGCGGCCGAGCTCGAGACCATTTTGACGATCGGCGCCCGCGTGCCCGACCACGGCAAGCTCGCGCCCTGGCGCTTCATCGTGTTCGAGGGCGATGCCCGCGCCCGCGCCGGCGACGTGATCGCGAAGGTGTTTGCCCGGAAGAATCCCGGCGCGCCGGCCTCCGACATCGAGGTCGAGAAGAAGCGCCTGACCGATGCGCCACTGGTGATCGGCGTGGTCTCTTTCACCAAGCCGCATCCGAAGGTGCCGCCGTGGGAACAGGAACTGTCGGCCGGCGCCAGCGCGATGAACATCGTCACCGCGGCCACCGCGCTCGGCTATGGCGCCTGCTGGCTGACCGGCTGGTATTCCTTCGACCGCGACGTGCTCGACGGCCTCGGCCTGAAGCCGGACGAAAAGCTCGCCGGCCTGATCCATATCGGCACGCCGACCAAGCCGAGCGAGGATCGCCCGCGCCCTGCGCTGTCGGATGTCGTGACGCGATTCTGACGCATCGTCAGATAGACGTCTCTTCGGAGACCGATGGATGGCCGGGTCAAGCCCGGCCATGGAGAGCAGAGAGAACGCTCACGCCGCCTTCGACGCGCGCTCGGCAAAGCCGGCCAGCAATGCGGCGATCTCGTGCCCCGGCCTGGCCGCGCTGAACAGGAAGCCCTGCACCTCGTTGCAGCCTTCGGCGCGCAGCCAGTCGAGTTGGTCCGTCGTCTCGACGCCCTCCGCGGTCGTGGTGATCTTGAGGCTGCGCCCGAGGCCGGAGATCGCGCGCACGATCGCGAGACAATCGGAGCGTCGCGCCAGATCCTTCACGAACGAGCGGTCGATCTTGATCTTGTCGAACGGGAAGCTGCGCAGATAGCTCAGCGAGGAATAGCCGGTACCGAAATCGTCCATCGAGATGCTGACACCGAGTTCACGCAGCTGATGCAGGATCGCCAGGTTGGCCTCGGTCTCCGCGAGGAACACCGATTCGGTGATCTCGAGTTCGAGCCGCCGCGCCGGCAGGCCGGAATGCGCCAGCGCCGAGATCACGGCCTGGACCAGATTGCGGCTGCGGAACTGGACCGGCGACAAATTGACCGCAACCTTCACGTCGGCGGGCCATTTCATCGCCTCGGCGCAGGCTTCACGCAGCACCCATTCGCCGAGCGCGACGATCAGGCCGATGTCTTCCGCCACCGGGATGAATTCCGCGGGCGAGACCATCCCCTTCTGCGGATGCCGCCAGCGCAGCAACGACTCGAAACCCGAGATGCGGTCGGCCGCGATATCGACCAGCGGCTGGTAGTGCAGCTCGAATTCGCCGTTGGTGAACGCCGCCCGCAGATCGCGTTCCATGTCGCGGCGCTTCTGCGCCTGCTCATCCATCTCCGGTTCGAAGAAATGATGCACGCCGCCGCCCTCGGACTTGGCGCGGTACAGCGCCATGTCCGCATTGCGCATCAACTCTTCCGACGTCGTACCGTCACCCGGTGACAGCGCGATGCCGACGCTGGCGCCGACCACGACTTCGAGCCCGTCGATGTTGTACGGCGCGCTCAGGGCATCGATCAGCCGCTCGGCGAAAGCGCTCGCCTCGTTCGGCGAGACATCGGCGGCCAGCACGATCGCGAACTCGTCGCCGCCGAGGCGGGCCGCCACATTGTCGTCGCGGACCAGTTCGCGCAGCCGTTCCGCCACCAGCTTGAGCAGCCGGTCGCCGATCGGATGGCCGAAGGAGTCGTTGACGTTCTTGAACAGATCGAGGTCGAGGCACATCACCGCGACGCGCTTGTTGCCCGACCGGCTGCGTTCCAGCGCCTCGCGCAGGCGCTCCTGGTAGAAATCGCGGTTCGGCAGATTCGTGAGCCCGTCATGGTGCGCCATATGTGCGATCCGCGCTTCGGCCGCGCGGCGCTCGGTGATGTCGACCACCGCGACCAGATAGCCGTCGCGGCCTTCGAACGCCACCCTGCGTCCGAAGGTCAGCACATGGATCTCGGTGCCATCGGCCCTGATATGCCGCCAGTCGCGGCTTGATTGATAGACATCGCCGATCTCGCGCAGGGCGGCGCTGTGCACGCCCCACTCATCTTCCGGCCAGATCTGGCGCAGCGTCATGCCGAGAAATCTCTCGCGGCTGTATCCGTAGTGCTGGACGGCGGCGTCGTTGACGCTGAGGAATTCCATCGTGCCGGCGTCGAACACCCACATCGGCATCGGGTTGTTCTCGAACAGCAGGCGGAACGACACCTCGCGCTGCTTCAGCGCGGTGACGTCGGAAACCGTCAGCGACAGCATGTCGCCGAACGCGGTGACGCCAAGCCGCAGGCAGCGATCGCCGCTGTCGATCTCGAACTGGCCGCCGGGACCGCTGCCGACGAAGGCGCGCAGGCGGCCCATGACGTGCGGTGCGGCAAGCGGGTTGCCGCCGGCGCTGAGCCTGCGCCACAGCAATTCCGTCGCAGGCTGCATCAGCAATCTTGCCGCGCCCTGGTTCAGATGCACGATCTGAAAGTCGGCCGGCTCGCCGCGCGCATTGCGGATCGCGGCGAGCGACAGCACGCCCTCGTCGGCGGCCGAGAAGATCGTGTCGAGAAGGTTGTACTGCGCATTGCGCTCGTTGACGTAGACACCGACCAGGATGCCGCCCCAACGCGACCGCGTCGGCAACGCCAGCACGTCGAAGGTCCGCACCAGGCCGTCGCGCACGCAATGCGCCGACGCGAGATAGGGCCGGCAGTTCTCGCGCGCGTTCGCGGCGGCTTCGGTCAATGCGGTGGCGCAATCCGGCGGCAGCACGCTGAGCGGGACGTCCCAGCGATCGTCGTTCAGCCAGGTCTGGACGTAGCGGCCGGTGTGGGACGCGCACAGCACGCCATCGACGTCGCGCAACAAGACGATGTGGTCCGCGAGCCGGCCGAGACTGCCGAGCATGACGTCCTCATAGTGCGGCAGTTTTTCGCCGGGCCGAACCGCGGCCTGCCACTTGCGTTGCAGGACCGGAACGTCGGCGAACATCTCTGAACTGAACTTGGCCGATGTCTTTGCTGATTTCTTGTTGGCCATGACCATGGCACGCCCCGTTCACGCAAACGCCAGGCATGATCCGGAAAGTGCGACACGGATTTCCGAGAAGACCATGCTTAAATAGAATCCCGAGCGTGATGACGATTGATCCCAATCGGCGCGCTCAAGTCCCCGCGACATCCAAGTCATGCAGCGGCTTAACGCCGTGTAAAAATGGCGACGCTGCACATCGCCGCAAGCGATTATGACGGCTGAAATTCGCGCGATGGTTAGTTGGCATTAGAGACTGTGACAGTTGCATGAAATGCAACCCGTCGCAGATCAGCGCGCCACGACCTCGACCTCACCATCGACGCCGTTGACGACGTTGAACGGACGCTCGAACACCTTGCCCTCGTTCTTGGCGATCGCGCGATATTCGCCTTCGGAGAGCACGACGCGCGGGAACGCGCCGATCGATTCCTTGATCACGTCGCCGCCCGGCGTGATCACCGACCACGCGGTGTTGGCGAGCGCCTCGCCACCCTTCTCGCTGACCAGCTTGAGCGTGATGACGGCGGCGCGATGGGTGACGGTGACATCGGTCAGCTTGCCGGCCGCGACGCGGATGTCGGAACGCACCACCGAATTGGCGTCGCCATAGTTGGAGACGATGTAATAGGTGCCTTCGGGCAGCAGCGCGACGTCGCCGGCGGACACGTTGGGCACCAACGGACCGCGGTCCGAGCCGTCGAACTGGCTGCCCTTGTAGATCGAGAATGAAATCTGATTGGCCGGGATCTTGCTGCCGCCGACCCGGCCTTCGATCCGCAAGCCGCCGGCCGGCAGCACGAAGGCTTCGCGATCGGTCTCCGACTTCAGGCTGACCGCGCGCACCGCGCTGACCAGGCCAAGCGCGACATGGACGACGTAATTGCCGGGCGGCAGCACCACGTTGGGCGTCGCGCCGCGTTCCTCGCGGATCAGTTTGTAGGTGCCGTTGTCGTCAGGCTTGTCGGCGAACACCCGCCACACCAGCCCGCCATTGATGACCGGCAGGTCCTTGCCGTAGCGGGCCGTCAGCGACAGCACCGCCTGCCCCGCGGTCGGCGAGCCGGCCGGCGGCGTGACCGGGGGCACCGTCGCGATCGATGGCTGGACGATGGTTGGCTGGTTCAGCGGGCCGGGCAGCACGGGCCCCGAACCGGCCCCGGACGGTGGCGCCAGATTGAGCGCCGGGCCGGACGGCACCTCCGGCACCGAGGCGGGCGGAATCGGCGGCGGGCGATCGCTGAAGAACTGCGCCGAGACAGAACCGGGGATCAGGGCCAGCAAAAATGCCGCAAGCGCCAGCAGCGGAAGGAGCCGCACGCCCCGCCCGCATCCACCGATGCCGTTGCCCCTCGAAGTCATCTCCATGCTTTTCAACGAAAACGCGGCAAATTCAAGCCTTGGTCCGCCCCTTAGTCACAATCCCGGCGCTGACACCCGGCCAGGAACCCGGTTGATCAAGCCGATGTTAGCCATGCCGTCGCGGTCCAGTCACATTCCCTGCCTACGGCGGTCGGGTCGGGCATGAATCGTGCCTGCGGGAATAACCATGAAAACGGACGATGCTGGCGCCCCCGTGCGGCGGGGCCTAGTCTCGCGCTGGCAGGAGATTTGTCGTGTTGGATAGCTGGATGGGCCGAGGCCACAAGAGCTCCGACGGCCCCGACAAGGTAGGACTGGGACCGGTTCGCCGGCCGGTGATCGGGCTTGCGCTCGGCGGCGGGGCCGCGCGCGGTTTTGCCCATATCGGTATCATCAAGACCCTGCTCGCCCATGGCATCGTCCCCAATGTCGTGGTCGGCACCTCGATCGGCTCGGTGGTCGGCGGCGCCTATGCGGCCGGCCATATCGATACCCTGGAGCAATGGGCCCGCAGCCTGCAGCCGCGCAGCGTGCTCGGTTACCTCGACATCCGCCTCAACGGCTCCGGCCTGATCGGCGGCACCAAGCTGGCCGCCGAGATCGAGGCGGCGCTGGGCCAGGTCATGATCGAAGACCTTACGGTCAAGTTCGCCAGCGTCGCGACCGAAGTCCGCACCGGCCACGAGATCTGGCTGACCCATGGCCGCGTGGTCGACGCCATGCGTGCCTCCTACGCCCTGCCCGGTATCTTCGCCCCGGTCCTGATCGGCGACCGCTGGCTGGTCGACGGTGCGCTGGTCAACCCGGTGCCGGTCTCCGCCGCGCGCGCGCTCGGCGCCGAGATCGTCATCGCGGCAAATCTCTCCAGCGACGTGTTCGCGCATTCGACCACGATCTACAATCATGGCGCCGCCGCGCCCGAGGTGACGGTCGCGGTGTCCGCCGAGGCGGAGATCGAGCCGGAGCCGCCGAAGCGCCGGTTCGGCCGCTTCTTCTCGGCCGAGCGCACCGTGAAGCGCGAATTCTTCGGCAGCGCCACCCGGCCCGGCATCTCCAGCGTCATGGTCGACGCCTTCAACATCATGCAGGACCGCATCACCCGCGCACGGCTCGCCGGCGATCCGCCTGACATGCTGATCTCGCCCCGCGTCGGCCAGATCGGCTGGTTCGACTTCCACCGCGCCGATGACCTGATCGCGCATGGTATCCGTGCGGCCGAGCGCTCCATCGGCGCCATCGAGGAAGCGATCGAGATCCTGGTGCCGCCGTCGACCGGCCCCGGCAGCACCGGCAAATAGTCTCAGGCCGTCTTGATGTAGTCGCGCAGCGCTTCCTGCTCGCGCTCGTATTCCTGCACGCGGCTCTTGACGATGTCGCCGATCGAGATCAGCCCGACCACCTTGCCGTCCTCGACCACGGGGAGATGGCGGAATTTTCCCGTCGTCATCATCTCCATGATGGCGCTGACGGTGTCGGACTGACGGCAACTGACGACCTTCTTGGTCATGACCGCGCTGACCGGCTCGTCCAGCGCACCGGCGCCGCGCTCGCTGAGCACGCGCACGATGTCGCGCTCAGACAGGATGCCCTCCATGCGCCCTTGCTCCATCACCAGCACCGCGCCGATCTTGCGCTCGCCGAGCAGCTTGACCGCGGCCGAGAGCTGCGCGCCCGGCGCGACGCTCATGACCTGATGGCCCTTTGCATCGAGAATGGAACGTACCGTCATTGTCGCCTCCCTGAATCCGTTCGCGTCCCTCTTCAGCGGGGGCGCGCCTGTTCGCCAGAGTCTTCAATCAACAGTTCCGCGCCGATTTCGGTTCCGGGGCGCGGTCAGTAGCAAGGGCCGATCGGCCCGCTCAATTTTTTGTCGTGAGGATGATGGAGGAATTCGATACGAGCCGCAAGCGGCGATCAGACGCGGCCCGATTGGTCCACCGATGACGCATCTGCAACATCGTCTCGCGCACGCGGAATCGGATCGAACAGCGAGAACAGCAACAACCCGGCGAGGAAGCCGCCGATATGAGCCTGCCAGGCGACGCTGCCGCTCTCGGCACCGAGCGACAGCGAGGTGGCGCCGAACAGGATGTTCATGCCGAACCAGATCGCCAGGAATGCCAGCACCCGTCGGTTGCTCAGCGCCCGCAGCAGCGACAGTGCCGGCACCTTGGCCGCCGCCTCGGAATCGCCCCGGCTGAACGACAGGAAGCTGCCCTTCACGAAAGCAAAGCGGATCGCTGCGGCCATCGTCCCCGACACCGAAGCCGACGCGCCGATCATCGGCGCGATCGCGTGCTGATGGGTCAGCAAATGCGCGAGCGCGCCGGCGGCCGCGGTCACCGCCATGAAGACGAAGAAGCGCACCGTGCCGAAGCGCCGCGCCAGCGCGCTGCCGAACGGCAGCAGCCACAGCACGTTGAAGCCGATATGGGTGAGGTTGGCATGCAGCAGCGAATAGCTGACGAAGGTCCAGATCTTGGCACCCTCGCCGCCCGGAAAGGTGACGTTGAGCAGCGTCGAATCGTAGCGCTTCGGGATGAAGCCGAAGACGTCGATGGTCCAGTTCTCCAGCTCCGGCGGCAACAACACCCGCAGATGGATCACCGCGATCAGCAGGATGTAGGCGGTGAGCGCCGGCGGCAAGGTCAGGATCGGCTCGCGCGGCGCCTCCGGCGGCGGCTCGAACGTGGCTTCGGGATGGGAGTCCAAGGGGTCGGCGACCTCGCAGGCGGCTGTGAATCAGAGATAGGCGGCTTTCGCACCCCCGTGCAAGTGCACAATCCCGAAATCGGACGCCTAGCGCCTATACCGGCCCGAGCCAACGCAAAAGGAAAAGGGAGGGTGCTGAGAACACCCTCCCTGATCGGCTGGTCTTGTCGTGTCCCAGAGGGATCGGGACGACATCCCCACCCCTCCCCGCACGATGACCAAACTGTTTGACGCCACCTGTGTACCAACCACGCCGGCGCTTGGGGCAGCCGGCGAACGGGAACGCGGCGACCCTACGCGGCCCATCCCGGAACGCCAAGGACATAGTTAAATTTACGTTAACGACACAAAGCTGCCGATAAGCCGCCCAAAACGCGGCCCCGGCATGGACGCTGCACAGCCTTCCCGGCACAACAGAGAAGGGAAGGCACTTGGGCAAAACCGGGACAGATGTGTCCCGCCGAGACAGGTGCCGGGCAAGGTTCTTTAGATGAAACACAGTTCGAGCCGCGCGTTCTTCGCCTATTGGAATGCGAAGCGCGGCGACGCACGTGCACCTGACCGGAATGAGTTCGAGCCGTCGGCGGTGCGAGAGCTGCTGTCCGACATCTTCGTGCTGTCCTACGACGCCGAGACCCGGTTTCCGTTTCGCGTCGCCGGCACCCGCACCTCCGCCCTGCTCGGCTGTGACCTCAAGAACCGCAGTTTTCCCGCCCTGTTTACCGGCGCGAGCCGCGGCGAGATCGAAGACATCATCACCTGCGTCGCGGAAGAGACGCTGCCGGCCATCGCCGGCGTGACCGCAACGACCGAGAGCGGCGCGAAGGCGCATCTCGAATTGCTGCTGCTCCCGTTCACCGCCCGCGTCCATATGCCGGCAAGCCTCACCGGGCTGCTGGCCCCGTTCGAGGACGACGCCACCCGGCTGCACGATTTGGTGCTGACCTCGTGGCGTTACCTGCATCCACCGGAGCGGCTGGTGCCGCGGACCCTGCGCAAGCTTGCCGTCGCGCGCGGCTTAATGGTCTACGAGGGCTTGCGCTAGCCTCGGGCCGTCGCCGCCGGGTGCTTGCGCCAAGGACCGTGGAACTCTATTAGCTGTCTCGCCGCCACGGCGGGGGTGACCCGCTCATTGCAGCTGCGGCGGGGCGCGCCATGTTTCGCAATTCGATCAGGCAGAAGATCGTCGGCATCGCCGCGGGGCTGATCGTGCTCGCGGTGATCACCTCGCTGCTGTCCATGGTGATGGCGGGCCAGGTCGGCCATCTGCTGGACGAGCTCACCAACCGCTATATCCCCGCTTACGGCCACCTCGCCCGCGTCAACATCCGCGCGCTGGAGCGATCGCTGGCGATGCGCCGGATGATGATGGCGAAGATGCAGCCGCCCGGCGAAGACACCGGCTATGCGTCGGCGCGCAAGACCTTCGACGAGGTCGAGCCGCTGATCAAGCGCGAGGCAGATGCCGCGCGCGTGCTGATCGATGCGATCATCGCCGATCCGTCGACGCCGTCCGACGACGCCGCCCTCGGGCGCCTCGACGACCGCATCGACAATGCCGTCAACGACCTCTTGATGCGCCTGAATGCCGAGAACAGGACGCTGCTCGAGCAGCTCGATGCCAAGGACTTCATCGCCGCGCGGCAGACCACGTTGCGCGCCGACGCATTGCGCGACGAGTTCAACAACAGGATCGAAGCGATCCGCGCCGACATGCTGGCGCAGGTCCGCGCGGCCGCGGCCAAAGTGATGTCGACCCAGCAGCGGGCGATCATCATCTCCGGCGTCGTCACCGCTATCGCTGCGATCCTCGGCTTCGTATTCGCGATGCTGGTCGGCAGCGGCATCACCCGCCCGGTGATGCGCCTGCTGGAGGGCACCCGCGAGGTCGAGGCCGGCCGGCTCGACGGCACCATCACCATCACCACGCAGGACGAAATCGGTCAGCTCTCCGCCGCCTTCAACCGCATGATCGAGACGCTGCGCCACAACCAGCGCATCCGCGAGACCTTCGGCCGCTACATCAACCCGCGGATCGCCGAGGGCCTGCTCGAGCAGCCGGCGATCGCCGCCACCGAGGGGCAGCGCCGCATCATGACGGTGATGTTCTGCGACATGAAGGGCTTCACCAGCCTGAGCGAGGGCGTCACGCCGCGCGGCCTGGTCAAGATCATGAACCTCTATTTGTCGACCATGTCGGCGCCGGTCCACGCCCATCGCGGCATCATCGACAAATATATCGGCGACGCTATCATGGCCTATTGGGGCGCTCCCTTCGTCGAGGAAGCCGAGCAGACCCATCTGGCCGCGCTTGCCGCCATCGACATGGTCGGCCAGGTCAGCCAGCTGCGCAAGGATCTGCCCGAACTGCTCGGCGTGCGCACGATCCCGGCCGATTGCGACATCAGGATCGGCATTGCCACCGGCGAGGCGCTGGTCGGCAGCATCGGCTCCGAATTCATGATGAGCTACACGGTGCTCGGCGACACCGTGAACCTGGCCTCGCGGCTGGAAGGCGCCAACAAGTTCTACGGCAGCCGCAGCCTGATCTCGGAAACGACCGCGGCGGCCTGTGCTGCGACCATCGAGCTGCGCGAGATCGACCGCCTGGTCGTGGTCGGCCAGACCCACCCGGTTGCGGTGTTCGAGATCATCGGCAAGAAGGACGAACTGACGCCGGCGCAGGCGGCGTTGCGGCAGCACTATGCCGACGGCCTCGCCGCCTACCGTGCGCGGCGCTGGGACGATGCCGAGCACGCCTTCACCGCGGCACTTCACGCAGCGCCCGGCGACGGGCCGTCACTGGCGATGCAGGCGCGGGTCCTGGATTTCCGCCGCAGTCCGCCGCCGGCCGATTGGGACGGCGCCTGGCATCTGGAGCACAAGTAGCGGCAACCCAACCGGATATCTCCGCGCGCCGCGCGCAATTCACGCGACCGTGCACAATCTTAGAAACATTTTTTCGACTTCCACTACTAGACAGCGAACGCTATCTTTATCCGGGTTTCCCTGGCGTTCCGTGCAAATGAGTAATTTCCGGCGTGTCCTGAGTTCCGGCCTGAACAAGGTTCTCGAATTGCCGGCAGGTCTCGGTTGCCGCATCGTCGCCTTGCCGCAGATCGCCTCCCGCCTTGACGCCGGCTACGAAAAGACAAAACGGCAATACGCCCGGCACCTCCCCGCGATTGGCGGGAACGACCGGGCCATCGTCGATGGACTGAGGACGAACGGCGTTTTCGTCACGTCACTCGAGCAATTGAATCTTCCGAGTGCGGAGCATTTCCTGCAACAAGCCGACGCGCTCGAGCGCCAACACCTGCCCCTCCGCCGATCGTTCCAGGCTGGAGCCGCGGCCATCATGGCCCATCGCCAGATCTACCATTGGGGACTCCATGGCCGGCTGCTCGACATCGCCGAGAACTATCTCGGCGTGCCGGTCGGTTACGACGGCATCAACGTGTTTTTCACGCTGGCTGATGGCCGCGAGAGCGGCGTTCGTCTCTGGCATCGCGACAGTGAAGATCGTCGGATGCTCAAGATCGCCGTCTACATTCACGACGTGGACGAAGGCAATGGCCCATTCCAGGTGTTGCGGCGCCGGATTCCCGCATACGACCATTTGCCCGGCGGCAGGCTTCCCGGATTGACCCAGCACCAGTTGGAAGGAGCCCTGCCCGATTTCGACATGGCTCGGGACGTCGTCACCTGCACCGGAAAACGCGGCACGGTCGTCTTCTCCGACACCGCGTCATTCTACCATCGCGGGATGCCGGCGATCACGCGCGACCGCTACGCGATCTTCTTCAACTATATCGGGCGCGTGCCGCTGCGGCCATTTCGTTGCGAGCGCAGCATGATCTCCCGCGCGCAAATCCATCAACTCGCGAAGGAGCTGCCGGCGCGCCAGCGGGATTGCGTGCTGTGGAGAAACGCCTTGCCGCTCGTCGCCCGCATCCTTCCGCCGGCGCCGACATACAGCAGCATGTAACGGCGCTGCTGGACGCTGCCACGCGTTCGGTTGACCATCCCGGCTGCGGGGGTGTCGTCGGCACGCTCACAGCAATTGCGCCTCGATCGCAGCCTTATCGATCACCGACCAGACTTCTGCGATCTTGCGGTCGCGAAATTCGTAGATCGCATTCTCGGCAAAGGCGACGCGCTTGCCGTTGACGGCGAGACCGAGGAACGTTCCCGTCGGCGAACATTCGAACATCAACCGGCTGGCGACGCGGCCCTCATCCACCACCATCAACTCGACGTCGAAATGAAGATCGGGTATCTCGCGAAAGTCACGCTTGAGCATCTCGCGGTAGCCCCGCAGGCCGAGCGGCCTGCCATTGTGGACCACGTCATCCGCCACGAACTCGCCGAGCTCGGACCAGCCCTGGCGATTGAGGCAGGCGATGTACTGATGGTAGATGTAGTAAAGCGCATTCTGCATCGTGATGTCTTAATCCTCTACCGGCTAGAACCGCGTCGTACCAAGCGGCAGGCCGAGCTTGAGCCGCCCGGTCAGCGCGTAGCTGTTCGATGTCATCGCGACATGCTTGATCGCCGCCTGGACGTCGCGGATCGATCGTTCGAGCGTGCCGGTCTCGAAGATCGCCGCGGTGCCTGCGGGCGCGGCGATCATCTCGACCACGCGCGCGGCGCTTTCGGCGGCATTGGCGCAGGCGATCCGGTGCAGCAGCCTCGCCTCGACCAGCCGTTCGCCACCGCTGTCGCAGGCCGCCATCAGCTCGGTCATGCCTTCGACGAGCAGTGCCCGGGCGGAGCGCAGCGTGGTTTCGGCACGGCCGACCATGGCCTGGACCAGTTCGCCGTCGCGCAGCTGGCCGACGCCGCCCATCCACGGCTTCCTGGCCGCGAGCGCGATGAAGGCGTCGAGCGCACCACGGGCAATCCCGAGCGGCACGACCGAGACGGTCCAGGAAAACGCCGATACGCCCGGCAGGCGGTATGGAATGCCCGGCTGGGTCGGCTTGAAGTCGACCAGCGGATGGCTGTGGCTCGCCGGCACGAAGCAATCCTGCATCTCGAAGTCCCAGCTTCCGGTGGCGCGCAACCCGGACACGAACCAGGTGTCGTGGAGGCGGACGTCGGCCCGGCCGACGTAGCAGCAGATCGGCGGGCTGTCCTTGCCGTCGGGGCCCTTGACGCTGGCGAGCCCCATGAACTTCGTGGCGTGCGGCGCCCCGCTGCCGAACGGCCAGCGTCCGTTGACGCGATAGCCGCCCTCGACCTCCACCGCCGTCCCGATCGCGCCGGTCGCGGCGGCGATGAACGCCAGCGGATCGGCGAACCAGTGCCGCACCACCTCCTCGGTCAGATAGCCGCCGGCCCGGCTCATGCCGCCGCCATTGGCGACCAGCCAGCCGACCGAGCCGTCGAGCGCCGAGACCGCCTCGACGATGGTCATGAAGTCGAGCGGGGAGAACTCCGGCCCGCCGAGCGCCCTCGGCAGATACAGCCGAAACAATCCGGCCTCGGCCAGGGCGCGGATCACGGCGTCGGGAAGCCGGCGCGCGCGGTCGAAATCCGCCCGGTGCTCGGCAATCAACGGGACAAGCCGCTCGATCGCGGCCAAATAGTCGGCAATACTGGCAATGGCAGGGTCTTTGGCAGGCTGGGGCATGGCGCCGTCCTCTCCGAAAGCTGGGCAATATCGTGAGTTCAGCGCGGCGACGGGGATTTGACCATCCGGCGTGGCGTCGCAGAATGATTGTCATCTCTTTGTCATGAATTGTGCAGACAGGTTCAGCCGGTACAGTTCGGGGACACGCATGGACTATTTCAAACGCTTCAACTTCCTGTTCGCGGCGCCGGTTTTCGAGGCCGACGACCTCGAAGGCATCCGATTCAACCAGATCGTCGCCGAAATCGAGCGTTCCGGCTTCGAGGTGGTCCGCGCCCGCAAGCTGGAAGACGCCGAGATCGCGGTCCAGACCGATGCCGCGATCGGCTGCATGGTGGTCGACTGGGGCAAGAAGGGCCTCGAGGGCAAGACCGCCGCGCTGATCAACCTGATGCGCCGCCGCGGCCTCGACTTCCCGATCCTGCTGCTGATCCGCCGCAAGCGGTTCGAGGACCTGCCCGTCGAGGTGCTGGATTTCATCGACGGCTATGTATTCCTGTCCGAGGAGACCCCCTCCTTCATCGCCAAGAACCTGATCTCCCGGCTGAAGCAATATGCCGAGAACCTGAAGACGCCGTTCTTCGGCGCCCTGGTCGACTATGCCGAGGAAGGCAACCAGCTGTGGACCTGCCCGGGCCACAATGGCGGCGTGTTCTACAGCCGCAGCCCGATCGGCCGGGTGTTCGTCGAGCACCTCGGCGAAGCCGTGTTCCGCGACGACCTCGACAATTCCGTGCTCGACCTCGGCGACCTCCTCACCCATGAGGGGCCGGCGCTGCGCGCGCAGAAGGAAGCGGCGCGGATCTTCGGCGCCGAGAAGACCTATTTCGTGCTCAACGGCACCTCGACCTCCAACAAGGTCGCGCTCGGCTCGCTGGTCACCGACGGCGACCTCGTGCTGTTCGACCGCAACAACCACAAGGCCGCCCATCACGGCGCGCTGCTGATCGGCGGCGGCATCCCGGTGTATGTGCCGACCGTGCGCAACGCCTGGGGCCTGATCGGCCCGATGCGCTGGGACCTGCTCGACGAGGGCGCGCTGCGCGACGCCATCCGCAAGCATCCGCTGGTCAAGGACGAGAACGCCTGGAAGAAGGAGCGGCCGTTCCGCGTCGCGGTGGTGGAGCAGTGCACCTATGACGGCACCATCCACTCGGCCGAGATGATCCTGAAACGGATCGGTCATCTCTGCGACTACATCCTGTTCGACGAAGCCTGGGCCGGCTTCATGAAATTCCACCCGATCTATGCCGGCCGTTTCGCGATGGGCCTCGCCAATCTCGGCCCCGAGGCGCCCGGCATCATCGCCACCCAATCGACCCACAAGCAGCTCGCGAGCTTCTCGCAGGCCTCGCAGATCCACATCCGCGACCGCCACATCAAGGGCCAGAAGCGCCGGGTCGAGCATCGCCGCTTCAACGAAAGCTTCATGCAGCACGCCTCGACCTCGCCGTTCTACCCGATCTTCGCCTCGCTCGACGTCGGCGCGCAGATGATGAAGGGCCGCTCCGGTGAAGTGCTGTGGGACGACACGATCCGGCTCGGCATCGAGCTGCGCAAGAAGATCCGCGCGGTGAAGCGCGAGTTCGAGGAGAAGGAGGCGCGAGCCGAGCGGCGCTGGTTCTTCGAGCCGTTCGTGCCCGACCGCGTCATGATCCCCGACGTCGCGCGCGAGAACGGCGTGCACAACGTCGCCTGGGAGACGATCTCGACCGACCAGCTCGCGACCACGCCGTCCTATTGGCAGCTCAGCCCGGGCGAGACCTGGCACGGTTTCCCCGAGCTGACCGCGGGCTTCGCCATGACCGACCCGAACAAGCTCACCTTGCTGACGCCGGGCTTCGATCACTCAACTGGCGCCTATGCCGATCACGGCATCCCCGCCCCGGTCGTGGCGCAATATCTGCGCGAGAACCAGATCGTCGCCGAGAAGAACGACCTCAACTCCCTGCTGTTCCTGCTGACGCCCGGCGTCGAGGCCAGCAAGGCCGGCACGCTGGTGTCCGGCCTCGTCGCCTTCAAGAAGCTGCACGATGACAATGCGCTGATCGAGGACGTCATCCCGGAATTCTTCCGCCGCCGTCCGCAACGCTACACCGGGGTGCGGCTGCGCGACCTCTGCGGCGACATGCACCGCTTCTTCCGCGACGCCGGCGTCAGCAAATTGCAGGCCAGCCAGTTCCTGCCCGAACATCTGCCGGAGATGGCGATGTCGCCGCGCCAGGCCGCGCAATACCTGATCCGCAACGACGTCGACTATCTGCCGATCGACCAGATCTTCGGACGCGTCGCGGCGACGCCGTTCGTGGTCTACCCGCCCGGCATCGCGACCATCGTTCCCGGCGAACGGCTGACGGAACGAAGCAAGCCGATGATCGATTATCTCCGGACCTTCGAGGCGAGCTTCAACGCTTTCCCGGGCTTCGAGGTCGAGGTTCAGGGCATCTACAAGGAGATCGACGAATCCGGCCGTATCCGCTTCTACACCTATGTCGTGTCCGAATAGGCGATCGGACGCAGCACAATGGAGAATGATCACAAGATCACCGTCCGTCCTTCGCGCGACAGCGACGTCGATGCGATGTTGGCGATCTACCGCCACCACATCCGCCACGGCATCGAGGAGAGCGTCGACGACAGCGGCACGCCCGAGCCCGACGATCTGCGCGACCGCCGCAAGAATCTGCGCAGCACCCGCCTGCCGCATCTGGTCGCGGTGTGCGAGGGCGAAGTGGTCGGCTACGCCTATGTCGTCCAGTTCCGCAAGCGCCCGGCCTACCGCTACACGGTGAAGCATTCGATCTACATCCACCACCGCTTCACCGGCAAAGGCGTCGGCGGCCGGCTGTTGCAGGAGCTGGTCGACACCTGCGCCGCGGCCGGCTTCCGCCAGATGATCGGCTACATCGACAGCGACAATGCCGCTTCGCTCGCCCTGCACGAGCGCTTCGGCTTCGCCCGCGTCGGCCATCTGCCGGGGGTCGCCTATCGCTACGGCCGCTGGTCGGACACCGTGATGGTGCAGCGCTCGCTCGCCGCCGGCTCCACCGCGCCACCGCCGCCCGCACCGCTGTCGCGGCGGTGATGGGCCGGGCTCTTTCAATTTGTCGTCCTGGCGAAGGCCAGGACCCATAGCCACCGCATCCGGTGATGAACGAGATGGCGGCCCCGGCGTCGCGTAACAATCAAGATTTGGGGTAATGGGTCCTGGCTTTCGCCAGGACGACGGTGAAGACGGATTTCCACTCAAAACGTCAAACACGCGGTGTCATACCCGCGATAGCGGGTGATCCAGCATTGCAGAGGCAGTCGTGCTTGAGCCGAAAGGCCGCGGCGTACTGGATCGCCCGGTCGAGCCGGGCGACGACAGTTGAGGATGGGATCGATCCCGCTACACTTCACCCATCCGATAAGCCGACCACCAGCACGTTGCTGGAGCCCGCCTACTCCAGCGTGAAGCCGACCCGCAGCGTCACCTGATAGTGCCGGACCTTGCCGTCCTCGATGTGGCCCCGGGTCTGCACCACCTCGAACCATTTCATTTCCCGGATCGTCGTCGACGCGCGGCTGACGGCGTTCTCGATCGCCGCCTCGATGCTCTTGTCCGATGATCCGACCAGTTCGAGGATTTTGTAGACGTGATCCTTGTCGTGCGTGGTGGGCATGTCGACCTCCTCTCGGGATGCGCGATCCGGACGATTTGCAGTCCGATCCGGACAGCCGGTCGTCCGGTGTCAGCCGGCTGTCGTCGCCAATGCTGCGCGGCAGCACAGCCGTTGATTTGAATCAACGTGTCGCGGCGCCTTTGGTGCCATCATGCAGTTGGTGCCATCCGTACACCTGCCCTTGTCGGCGCGCTCACCTATGGTAGCATGATTTCGGTTCAGTATTCGGGAGCGATACGATGTCGACTGCGTCCAGCTCACCCGCCACACCTCCTCACAGCCTCGGATCCGGGCTTGCCAACCTTCGCGCGAAGTGGGGCTGGATCGTCGCCCTTGGCGTCATCTACCTGATCGCAGGCGTGCTTGCCTTCGGCAGCGTGTTCTTCGCCACCGTCGTCAGCGTGTTGTTCGTCGGCGCCATGATGATCGTCGCCGGCGCCGCCGAGATCGTGAACGCGTTCCAGTTCAAGTCGTGGGGCAAGTTCCTGTTCTGGCTGCTGCTCGGCGCGCTCTATGTCGTGGCGGGCTTCATCACCTTCGAGAACCCGCTGCTCGCCGCAGCGACGTTGACGCTGTTCCTCGGCGTCGCCCTGGTGGTCTCCGGCATCGTCCGCATCTTCCTCGCCTTCGGCATGAACTCGGCGGCGCCCTGGGGCATGGTCGCGATCTCGGGCGTGATCACGCTGGTGCTCGGCGTGATGATCCTGGCGCGCTGGCCGGTCTCGAGCCTCTATGTGCTCGGCATCTTCCTCAGCGTCGATCTGATCTGTGCCGGCGTGAGCTGGATCAGCATGGGCATGGCGCTGAAGCAGAGGACGTGAGGCGCGATTGCTGGGCGGGTTGGCGTCGCGTACCCGCCCGCCCTACTTCCTGATCTGCTCGGCCGCGCGCACCAGCGGGCGGTCGGAGAGCTGGATCGGGCCGGAGAACGGCGTGCTCATTTCCAGGATCAGATAGATCGCAGCCGAGATCAGCATCGCCGCGGCGATGGTGATCGAGATCACGACGGCGTTGCGCGGCGCGCGAAAGCCCAGCGTCGCGAACATCAGCGTCAGCCATCCGACCAGGATGCAGATCAGCGGTGACGGAAACGAGCCATCGGACTGCTCCGCAAAGGTCCAGCGCTGCTGCACCGCTTGCCGATAGAAGGTTCGGGCGTCGTTCCACAGCGCGACCTTCTGCTCGTCGTCGAACTTCAGCTCGCGAAGGCTGGTGCCGACCTCGTCGAGCAGATGTTCGGAGACTTCGTTCGCGCGCGAGATCGGGGTATCCTTGAGCGCCTGCTCGACATAGGCGAGCAGCCGCTTGCGCGGCTCGTCGGCGCTGGGGCCGAGCGGCCGCATGCTGCGGTCGAGCAGGATGAGATCGGTGGCGAAGACGTGCAGGTTGCGATCGACCGCCACATAGGTGTTGGCGGCGCTGTTCATCATCAGGCCGAGCAGCAGCGACGGCATGGTGACGAACAGCGTCGCGACCAGCCGTACCGAGGTATTGGTCTCGTCGCTGCGGTGATGTTCCGCGAGACGGCCGTGGATCGCCATGGTCGCGAGCGCGGCGCCGCTCAGCAGCATGAAGATCAGGATGGCGACGACGACTGCAACCACGGCTTGCGAAGACCTGCGAGAGAATCAGGTGTGCAGGATAGCAATTGACACGCAGCGGCGCATGTCCGGTTGACTGGCCCTCCCCACGCGCTATCCAGTCCGGACCGGCTTTGGTGCGCCTCGCGGAGGCGCGCAACGGCGCCTGAGGAGAGCAACCGTGCATTTTGTCGACGACAGCGAGGTCAATCGCGTCCTGACCTTTCCGATCCTGATCGAGGCGATCGAGGCCGCGCACCGGCGGCCCAAGATCGCCGTCAGGGACGGCTATCTCGGCGACGACAAGGGCCAGCAGTTGGTGACGCGCAGCGCGGTCGACGGCGGCCGCTTCATGATGACCAAGCTCTACACCAGCTTCCCGGGCAACCTCGCCCACGGCAAGCTGCCGGCGGTGCAGGCGGTCTGCGTGCTGTTCGACGGCAATGACGGACGACCACTCGCGGTGATGGATGCTGCCGAGATCACGCATTGGAAGACCGCGGCGGACTCCGCGCTCGGCGCCAAGCTGCTGGCAAGGCCCGACGTCGAGACGCTGCTGGTGGTCGGCGCCGGCGAGATGGCGCAATGGCTGGTGCGCGGGCACCGCACGGTGCGGCCGTCGCTGAAGCGGGTCCGGATCTGGAACAGGACCATCGCGCGCGCCGAGGAACTCGCCGCGCAGCTCGAAGGCGAAGGGATCGCCGCCGAGGCCGTCAGCGATCTCGACGCCGCGACCCGCGAGGCCGACATCATCACCACCTGCACCCGCTCGCGCGAGCCGCTGGTCAAGGGCGCGAATCTGAAGCCCGGCACCCATCTCGATCTGGTCGGCGGCTTCACCCCCGAGACCCGCGAGTCCGACGACGAGGCGGCGCGACGTTCGCGCATCTTCGTCGACCGCCACGAATCCGCCTTCGACGGCGTCGGCGACATCCTGGCGCCGATCGCAAGCGGTGCGATCAAGGAGAGCGACGTGCTCGGCGACCACTACGATCTCGCCAGCGGCAGGGTCAAAGGCCGGCTGTCGGACACCGACATCACCTTCTTCAAGAACGCCGGCGGCGGGCATCTGGACCTGATGACCTGCGAGACCGTGTTCGCGCGGCTGGGGAAAGAGTTGCGGTAACGCCGAGAACGTAGGGCGGGTTAGCGAAGCGTAACCCGCCGACGCAACTCGACGCGCGGTAAGACGGCGGGTTACGGCTTCCGCCTAACCCGCCCTCCATTTTCCAATCCGCCCTACTCTGCCTACGCTACGTCTCGCGCAACCAGATCTCGCCGATCGAATGGTCGGAGCGCTTGCGCAGCACGACGTCGGCGCGCGTCCGCGTCGGCAGGATGTTTTCCCTGAGATTGGCGCGATGATGCTCGCGCCATAGCCGCTCGGCGACCTCGCGCGCATCGCTCGGCGGCAGGTCCCGGTAGTGGTGGAAATAGGATGCCGGATTCCGGAACGCGGTCGGCTGCAACTTGAGGAAGCGTTCGACATACCAGGACTCGATGTCGGCCTCGTCGGCATCGAGATAGATCGAGAAGTCGAAGAAGTCCGACACCACCACTGGTGCTGCGCCGCGCGCCAGCAGCACGTTGAGGCCCTCGAACACCAGGATGTCCGGCTGCCGGATCACCTGCCGTTCCGACGGCACGATGTCGCCGATCAGGTGTGAATACACCGGCAACTCCAGCTCGCCCTCACCCGCCTTCGCCGCCGCGAGGAAGCGCAGCATCCGCGGCAGATCGTAGCTGTCGGGAAAGCCCTTGCGCCGCATCAGGCCGCGCTCTTCCAGAGCGGCATTGCCATGCAGGAAGCCGTCGGTCGTCACCAGCTCGACGCGCGGATGGTCGGCCCATCCGGTCAGCAGCGCGCACAGCACACGGGCAAAGGTGCTCTTGCCGACGCCGACACTGCCGGCCAGCGCGATAATGTAGGGCGAGCGCCGTGCCGGCCGGCCAAGAAACTCCGCCTTGACCTGCGCCAGATTGCGCGCTGCCGAGAAATGCAGGTTCAAGAGGCGCGTGAGTGGCAGGTAGACGTCGGAAACTTCGGCAGCCGTGATCGGCCCGTTCAGGCCGCGCAGTGCGGCGAGGTCGGCGTCCGACAGCGTCAGCGACGTGCTGGCGCGCAACGCCGCCCAGTCGCTGCGGCTGAAGATCATGTAGGCCGAGAGCTCGTCGTCGGGCTGGATCATTCCCTGATCTTGCCGAGACAGAGCCGGAAACGTCAATGGCCGTTGTCGGCGGAGAACCGTAGGGCGGGTTACGCTAACGCTAACCTACCCTACGCTCCCTATTCCGCCGCTTGCTGCGCTGGCGCATCGAGCACCGCCGAGACCTTCGGCGGCGACATCGGCAGGCTGTAGAAGCGTTTGCCGAGCGCGTTGTGAACCGCGTTGGCGACTGCCGCCATGACCGGCACCAGCGGCACCTCGCCGACGCCCTTGACGCCCTGCGGGTGCTTCGGGTTCGGCACTTCGACCAGGGCACAGTCGAGCATCGGCAGGTCGGAGCAAACCGGCATGCGATAGTCGAGGAAGCCCGGATTATCGACCTTGCCGTCCTTGTTGTAGATGTATTCCTCGTTCAGCGCCCAGCCGATGCCCTGCGCGACGCCGCCCTGGAGCTGGCCCTCGACATAGCTCGGATGCACGGCGCGGCCGACATCCTGCACGGCGGTGTAGCGGATCACCCTGACGATCCCGAGTTCGACATCGACCTCGACGTCGCAGATGTGGGTGCCGAAGCCGCCTTCGGCGCCCTGGGTGTTGAGCTGCACGCTGGCGCCGATCGGGCCGCCCTGCGACGGCGCCTTCTCAGCCAACTCCGCCAGCGTCAGCGGCTTGAACTCGCCGGCGTTCGGGCTGACGGGATGCGCGGCACCGTTCTCCCATTTCACGGCTTCCGGATCGATCTCCCAGATCTTCGCGGCGCGCTCGCGCAGGGTCGCGATCACCTTGTCGGCCGCCTGCGTCACCACCATCGAGGAGGCGAACAGCACGCGGCTGCCGCCGGTGAGATTCGAGAAGCCGACCGTTTGCGTATCGCCGATGATGACGGAGATCCGCTTGTAGTCGATGCCGAGCAGCTCGGCGCAGATATTGGCGATGCCGGCACGCGAGCCACCGATATCGGGATGCCCCGTGGTGACGACGACATTGCCATCCTCGGTGATGTTGACCTGCGCGGAAGATTCACCGCCGGCATTGAACCAGAAGCCCGAGGCCAAGCCCCTGCCCTGAAGCTTGCCGAGTGGTGCGGCATAATGCGGATGGTTCTGCGCGGCTTGCAGCGTCTCGATGTAGCCGATGCGCGGGAACACCGGACCGTGCGCCGCCTTGGTGCCCTGCTTCGCCGCGTTCTTCAGCCGCAGCTCCAGCGGGTCGATCTTGAGCGCCTCGGCGAGCTCGTCGAGCACGCATTCCACCGCATAGGCGCCGATCGGCGCGCCGGGCGCGCGATAGGCCGCGACCTTGGAACGGTTGGAGCAGACGTCAAAGCCTTCCGACAGCACATGCGGGATGTCGTAGGGCGCGAAGCTGCAGCCGACCGCGCCGCGGATCGGCGAGCCCGGGAAGGCGCCGGCCTGCAGATAGAAGGTGCCGTGAGCGGCGACGATGGTGCCGTCCTTCTTCGCGCCGATCTTCACCGTGCTCTTCGAGCCCGAGGTCGGGCCGGTGGCACGCATCACCTCCTCGCGCGTCATCACCATCTTCACCGGACGGCCGGACTTTTTCGCAAGCAAGGTCGCCAGCGGCTCGAGATAGACGATGGTCTTGCCGCCGAAGCCGCCACCGATCTCGGCGGGGATGGCACGGATGTCGTTCTGCGGGATGCCCGTCAGCATCGAGGTCATCGCGCGCACCATGAACTGGCCCTGGCTCGACGACCAGATCGTGGTCTTGCCGTCGGCGGCGACCGAGATCAGGCAGGCATGCGGCTCGATATAGCCCTGGTGCACCGGGCGCGTCGTGAAGGAGCGCTCGACCACGATCTCGGCGTCCTTGAATCCCTGTGCGATGTCGCCCTTCTTGGATTCGATCCGGCCCATGATGTTCGAGGGCTTGCCGTCGAATGTGTTGAACTCGTGCAGGATCGGCGCGCCGTCCTTCAGCGCGTCGTCGATCTCGATCGCCCAGGGCAGCACGTCGTAATCGACCTCGATCAGCTTACAGGCTTCCGCGGCGATCGCCTCCGTGGTCGCGGCGACGGCTGCGACGGGGTGGCCGGGGAACAGCGCCTTGTCGCGCGCCATCACGTTGCGGCACATCCAGCGCATGTCCTGGATGCCGAGCATCACGGCGCCCTTCTCGATTCTGAAGTCGACGATGTCGCGCGAGGTGACCACCGCCTTGACGCCGGGCAGCGCCTCGGCCTTGGCGGTGTTGATCGACTTGATGCGGGCGTGCGGATGCGGGCTGCGCAGCACCTTGCCCCAGATCATGCCGGGCATGGTGGTGTCGGCGGCGAACGCCGCGCGGCCGGTCACCTTGTCGACGCCATCGGGCCTGATGGTGCGCTGGCCGATCCACTTGTTGTCGACGACGTTCATCGCACAGCCTCCCGCATTTCAGCCGCGGTCTCCATTACCGCGCGGACGATCTTGTCGTAACCGGTGCACCGGCACAGATTGCCGGCGAGCCAGAAGCGGACTTCCTCTTCGGTCGGATCGGAATTCTTCGCCAGCAGCGCCTCGGAAGCCACCAGCATGCCCGAGGTACAGATGCCGCACTGGAGCGCAGCATGCTCGAGGAACTTCTGCTGCAACGGATGCAGCTCGCCGCCCCTGGCCATACCTTCGATGGTCCCGATCTCATGGCCCTCGGCCTCGGCCGCGAGCATCAGGCAGGAGCAGACCAGCCGGCCGTCAAGCGTGATCGAGCAGGCGCCGCAATCGCCGGACGAACAGCCCTCCTTCGAGCCGGTGAGACCGAGTTGGCCGCGCAGCGCGTCGAGCATGGTGTCATAGGGCTCGCACAGGAATTCGACCGGCTCGCCGTTGACGGAGGTGGTGACGTGCAGTTTCGCCATGGTGCTAGTGTCCTCCCGCGCGCTGGGCGGCGATCGCGGCGGTGCGCTTCAGCAGCACGCCGGCGGTTTTCGTGCGATAGGCGATGGTGCCGCGCTTGTCGTCGATCGGACGGCAGGCGGCGCGGCACGCCGCGGCGGCGGCTTCCAGCGCCGCATCGTCGAGCCTCGAGCCAACCAGCGCTTGCGCAGCCGGCGCGACCAGAAGCGCGGTCGGCGCCACCGCGCCGAGACCGACCCGAGCCGCGGTGCAGACGCCGTCCTTTAAGGTCAGGCTGACCCCGATGCCGACCACCGCAATGTCCATCTCGGTGCGCGGGATCATCCGCAAATACGCATCACTCGAACCGTTAGGCCGTGGTGGCAACGCAAAGCTGACCAGGATCTCGCCCGGCTTGAGGTTGGTCCGTCCCGGTCCGGCCGGAACGTCCTCGACCTTGATCTCGCGGCGGCCGTTGGGGCCTTGCACTGTGACGACGGCGCCGGCCGCAATCATCGCCGGCACGCTGTCGCCTGCGGGCGAGCCGTTGCAGAGATTGCCGCCGGCAGACGCCCGGCCCTGCACCTGCTTGGAGCCGATCAGGTTGACGGCCTCGAGCACGCCGGGCCACACCTTGCCGAAGCGCGGATGCTCTGACAGCGCCATGCCGGAGACGGCGGCGCCGACGCGGAAACCGCCATCGGCGGTCTCGGTGATCTCGGTCATCTCGCCGATCTTCTTGATGTCGACGATCAATCCCGGCCGCACCAGGCCGGAGCGCATTTGCACCAACAAATCGGTGCCCCCTGCCATAATGCGGGCGGCACTTCCGGCGGCAGCAAATGCGCCAATCGCTTCATCAAGCGTGCGCGGTGCTACGTATCGGATATCGGTCATGACGGTTCTTTGAGTCTCCCTCGGCTGCGTGCTCGCGCTGCTTGCTCCCTTTGGAGGATATGGCCTTGTTGCCGGCCCGCAGGACCCAAGCCTACACGGCGGATCAAGGTCCGAACAGCCCGTGAGGTGCGGCAGGAAGCGCGGGCTCCCATGCAGGATGCGGACTTGTGCGGGGCCGCCGCAACGCGCGCTACATGCGGTGATGCGAGGCAGGATCACGCGATAGTGTTGCGTATGGCACAAATTCCTCATCTGCCGACGTCATCGTAAGTCATGCAATGCCGCTCATTTGTTCGTGGCCAGCGCTGGCCGCGTGTCGCAGCCCTTGCCGCCATGCTGATGGTTTGGGCGGCACCGCCGCCTGCTTCCGCCGCGCCTGCGAGCAGCGACGTCTGCGTCACCTGCATTCGAATCCGTGTCGGCGTCCCCACCATCGTGCGCGGACCCGCGGCTGACATTGCCGATAACCACTTCAACGAGATCGCGCTGCCGAACGGCCGGTTTCGCGGCTTCGACGCCCATGGCGAGACGCGGGCGATCGACGGCGCCCGGCCGTCCGACATGAGCGGCCCCGCCCGCGTGGTGCTGCGGGCGGGACCACAAGGCAGCTACGATTCCTGCGGCCGGTGGCTGAATCACGCCGAACGCAAAGGCGCGGTCGTGCTGGGCTTCATCCACGACGAGACCGCGTGCAATTACGCGGCGGGCCAAACCCACAAATCGATGTCGCTGGCGACGTCATCCGATGACGGCCTGACCTGGCGTGAACTCGGGCAGATCATCACGGGCACCGACAAACCGACGCCGGGCAAGGACACCGGTGAAGGCGATTGCACCGCTGTCGATGGACATGACGACTTCTACTATCTCTACTGCTTTCGTTCGAGCGACGGCAGTCTGATCGTGGCGCGCGCGCCGCTTGCCGATCCCGGCCCAGGCAAATGGACCAAGTATCTCGACGGACGGTGGGACCAGCCCGGGCTCGGCGGCCAGGCCACCCGTCTGAGGAACGGCTCGGGTACGAGCGTTGCCCGTTGGGCGGCAAGCGGAGAACTGGTCCTGACCGGCTGGGTGCCGGGCGGCCTCGGCCTGTTCCTGAGCCGCGATCACGTCACGCTGAAGGCGATGCCCGAGCCGCTGCTGGTGCTCGATCCCGGCATCTGGCAGCGTCCGGCGCCGTCAGAACTGGTCACCTATCCGGTGCTGCTCGACGCCATCAATGGCGGCAACCAGCTCTCGAACAAATGGATGCTCAGCTACGCCTACTGGCCGCCGGGCGGCGGTCATGCCGACCACTATCTGGTGCTGAGGCCGATCGAGGTGGCGCGCAGCGATACGGCGTCCGGCCCGCAGGTCGGCGTGCAGCTCGCGCGCTGGTACAATTCAGGGCTGCATGACCGCTGGTCCACCACGGGCCCCGTTCCCGGCAACCGCGCCGCGTACCGGCTCGAAGCGCGGTCCGGCTACCTGATGACATCAGCGCAAACCGATGCGACGACCACCGAACTCGAAGATTGCGTCAGCCAGCGGGGCAGTCATCCGGATCACCTGCTGGCGGAGAAAGGCTTCTGCGAAGCACACGCCTATCAGCGGCTGCGCACCGCCGGCTGGGTCTATGCGCAACCGCGGCCTGACGCCATCCCGCTCTACCGCTGCTACAGCGCGCGGGAACAATCGCACTTCGCCTCCAACGCCGCCGATTGCGAGAAGCTCGGCGGCAACGAACATCTGCTCGGCTACGCGCTGAAGCAATGAACCTGTTCGGCTGCGCTATGTCGCAGCCGCATTGGGCGCGCTGGCGCGGCTCTTGCTTGCTTTCGACAATGGATTGGTGAAGCATGCGGGTCGCTGTGGCATGCGTGCCGGCGCAACGAAAAATCGGGAGACGGCGAATGGTCGATGTTTCGCGCAGAACGCTCCTCAAGCTCGCGGCCAGCGTGCCGCCGGCGATGGCGGCCCCGGCCATCCTGTCATCGGGCGCCATCGCAGCAGCCAAGGGCAAGACCATCACCGCGGTGATGCATTCCGACCTGCGCATCATCGATCCCGGCTTCACCACCGCCTACATCACCCGCGACCATGGTTACATGGTCTACGATACGCTGCTCGGCATCGATTCCAGCTTCAAGGTCCGGCCGCAGATGGCGGACTGGACCATCTCGGACGACAAGCTGACCTACACCTTCACGCTGCGCGACGGGCTGAAATGGCATGACGGCGCGCCCGTCACCGCCGAGGACTGCATCGCTTCGCTGAAGCGCTGGACCACCGTCGACGGCATGGCGCAGAAGCTCGCCCAGTTCACCGCCTCGCTCGAGGCCGGCGGGCCGAAGACCATCGTGCTCAAGCTCAGGGAGCCCTACGGCCTGGTGCTGGAGACGCTGGCAAAGGCCTCTTCCTATGTCGCCTTCATGATGCCGAAGCGGCTCGCCGAGACGCCGGCGGGCAAGCAGATCGCCGAGCAGATCGGCTGCGGCCCGTTCAAGTTCGTCGCAGGCGAATTCCAGCCCGGCGTCAAGGCGGTCTATGAGCGCAACGCCGAGTACGTGCCGCGTAAGGAGAAGCCGGACTGGCTGGCGGGCGGCAAGGTCGCCAAGGTCGATCGTGTCGAATGGATCACGATGCCCGATGCGCAGACCGCGATCAACGCGCTACAGTCCGGCGACATCGATTTCCTGGAACAACCGTCGGTCGACCTGCTGCCGGTGCTGGAGGCCAATTCCGATCTTACGGTGGCCGTGCTGAACAAGTTCGGCTTCCAGATCGACGGCCGGATGAATTTCCTGCATCCGCCATTCGACAATGTAAAAATCCGCCGCGCGGCCTTCCTGGCGATGAACCAGAAGGACGTGCTCGACGCCACCGTCGGCAATGCCAAATATTACCAGATCTGCGGCGCCTATTTCGCCTGCGACACACCGCTCGCCAGTGACGTCGGCTCCGAGACGCTGGTCAAGGCCAGCGGCATGGCCGAGGCCAAGAAGGCGCTCGCCGCCTCGGGCTATGACGGCACGCCCGTCGTGATCATGATCCCCGGCGACGTGCAGACGCTGAAGGGGCCACCGACGGTCGCGGCGCAGCTGTTGCGGGAGGCCGGCTTCACCGTCGACGCGCAGGTGACGGACTGGCAGACCCTGGTGAGCCGCCGCGCCAGCCAGAAGCCGCCGAAGGAAGGCGGCTGGAACCTGTTCTTCACCTTCACCGGCGCGACCGAGGTGATGAACCCGATCGTCAACAACCAGATCGCCGCGAACGGCAAGAAGGCGTGGTTCGGCTGGCCCGAGGATGCCAAGCTCGAGCAGTTGCGCGATGCCTACGCGCGCGCCACCTCGCCTGAAGAGCAGAAGAAGGTCGCGGTCGAGATCCAGCAGGAAGCCTACGAGCAGGTGATCTATATCCCGCTCGGCCAGTTCCGCTTGCCGAGCGCCTGGCGCAAGTCGCTCACCGGCGTGCTGGAAGGTCCGGTGCCGCCGGTGTTCTGGAACGTCGACAAGAGCGAATAGCACCGGGCTGTCCGCAGGCTCGCTTCGCCCCTACCGCTGGCGGAACCGGCCACACCGGCGCGCGGCCAAAAATATCGAAAACAACCCCATGCAAAGCATGCCGGCGGCGGCCAGCGATCGACAGGGCAAGTTGACACGTCGGTCAGAGGACGCTCACCGCGTCCCCCGGAATGCGATCGACCTGGTGTGATCGCTGTTCATCACCAGTATGGCCATTGCCATGCTTCATAGAGATCCCATGACGACACCAGCGGCGGGGCGTATGGATCGACGCGGTCGTCCTCGGGGCGATAACGATATCGTGGAACAATATTATAATCCCACGGAGTTGGGCTTATCGCGGGCGCCGTGATAACAACCCTCCGGCGTTCATGAACGATTTGTCCCTTCCGCGCCCGGGCTTCAGCAACCGACGTCGCAAGATTGCACAGCACCAGGGTCGCTCCGAGAGCGCACGCAACGGTCATTCTTTTCATGCATCGGCCTCCTTGCCTGAGAGTGCAAAAGGACTCAAAGCAAGGCAAGCTAATTCGCTCTCGACTGGCGGGTGGGGCTTCCTCACGATACGCCGAGCCCTCCCCCGCAAGCGGGAGAGGGTGCGCATTTGCATGCGGCTGCTATCGCGGACTCACTGACCGTTGGTCCGGCGCGCCGCCTTCGGCGCCTCGTCCTTCAGCTTCTCCAGCGCGCCGGGCATCATCTGCCCAAACATCGAGCTCAACATCGCGGTCGGGATCAGGCCGGCGCTGTTGCCTTCCTGCCCCTGCCCGCCCGACATCAGGAACTGCGGCACCAGCGGCTGGTTGATCCGCGTCAAGGCGTCGGCGAACTTCGCGAAGTTCTGCTCGGCAAGCCGATACTCCGGCCCGCCATAGGCATCGACCGACAGTTTGGTCGCCTGCGCGTTGGCGGCGCCGGCTCCGATGACGGTCAGCGCAGCGACGCAACCGGCCAGTCGTTTGATCGAATGCAGCATGTCGCCCTCCTCACGATGGCCGTCCGAATGCGCTCTTGAACCACGGCGCTTGGGCGGCTGTCGTGTGACAGCATGCGTTCCGAGGCGGGCCTTCGCAAGCGGATCGAAAGTCGAAGGCCGAGCCAAAACGGGCCCGGGGCGATGATCGCCCCCTTACTTGCAGGTGTATTTGACCCCGGTGGCCTCGTCGATCTTCCGGATCACCGACCAGTCCTTCTTGTAGGTGATCGGCAGGAAGCGGTCCGACTCCTTGAACTCCAGCTTCAGCGTCGAGCCTTCCCAGGGGAAGGTGAAGAACGCTTCCTTGATCTTCTCGACCAGCTTCGGATCGAGATTGTGGGCGTAGCCGTAGCCGGAGGTCGGGAACGTCTCGGACTTGTAGATCGAACGGATCTTCGAGGGATCGACCGCCTTGCGCGCGATCATGCGCTTCATCACCTCGTTGGCGACGGCGGCCGCCTCGTAGTCCTTGTTGGCGACGCCCAGCACCGAGTTGTCGTGCTTGCCGGAGAACGTCGGCGTGAAGTCGCGCTCGGCCTCGAGCAGCGCGGGAATGAAATCGGTGCCGTTGAGATTGGCCGGGAAGGCACTCCCATAGAGAAGGCGGCTGCCGATATCGACGCCGAGTTCCAGCGCCGAGGTGGAGACGATGCCGTCCACGCGCCCGTCGCGCATGGCGCGCTCGGCCTCGCGCTCCATCCGCAGTTCGGAACGGGCACTGCGAATCAATACGTCTACGTCTGGTACAACGCCTGCCCGAGCACCGGCTGCCAGAGCGCGTACACGCAGCGTCTCGAGCGCTACACGTGGGATCCGCTCTCGCGCACGTTCGATCCCGGCTCCGGATTCATCCTCATCGAGGAGAAGAAGTACA